>Ga0105235_100150_pt1 | contig 28866 bp, 24 predicted proteins | sample Virmet3819_2500_FD_90059 | JGI IMG/M metagenome (GOLD analysis project Ga0105235, IMG submission 90059) | Marine viral communities from the Southern Atlantic ocean transect to study dissolved organic matter and carbon cycling - metaG 3819_2500 | ecosystem: Environmental > Aquatic > Marine >... | reverse complement strand
CTTTAGGATTGGATTTAGCATTAATATAATCTTTATCATCTAAATTAATATAGTCTGCTAAATGTATTGCAATATGTTTATTAGTTTCTTCGTGTCCAAACCAATTTTGTTTGTTTAAACCAGGAGAAAATATTGTAAATGTTTTAATATCTAAAGCTTTAGCCATATTGATAGCACCACCTTCGTTGCCTATCATAGCTTTACAAAATGATGTAATTGCTAAAAAATCTCTTAGGTTTTTAACAAAAACATTAAAATAAATTTGTTGTTTTGTTTTTGGTTTGCAAGCTTCTAAAATTGCTCTTGCATGTTCTGCTTGTTTAGGAATGTAATTAAATAAAATTTGAGCGTCAGGTTTGTTTTGGATAATAATATCTAAAACTTTAGACATATATTTAGATGGATAAGTTTTATTAGGGTTACTTCCCAAAACACTTATCATGTATAATGGTTTTGAAAAAACGATTCCGTTGTTTTGCAAATAAAGTTTAGCTGTTTTTTTTTCAGATTCTAAAAGCGTTATTTTTGGTTTATAGGTTTTAAAGTCTATATGCAAAAACTTTAATAATCTTAGTCTGTTTTCTATTGCTAAACTAACATTGAATGAAGGTTTTTTGCTTCTTTTTAATGTGTGTGAATATAAAAACGAAGTGTGTTTTTTATAATATGCTATTCTAATTTTTGCACCAGAAAATACGCTGATTAAATTACTACTTGTTTTTCCATAAACATCTATTACTACATCATATTTTTGATGCTTAATATATTTTAGAAATTTATAAAACTTAAACTTACTGTTTTCAATTTCGGGGGTAATAAATACAAAATCGCTAATAAAAGGATTTTCTTGTACAACAGGGTAGGTATGAGAATTAATTAAATAATCCAATTGTGCATCAGGATATTTTTCTCTAAGTGCCTCAAACAGAATACTGCTAGTTAGCACATCGCCAATCATTTTCTGTTGTATGACTAATATTTTCATTTAAACAGCCACATCATATTCGCGTAACGCATCATTAAGCGATGTTTTTTTGTTAGTACTTTCTTTACGCTTACCAATAATTAAAGCGCAAGGTACGTTGTAACTTCCAGCAGCAAACTCTTTAGTGTAACTTCCAGGTATTACTACAGAGCGTTCTGGTACATAACCTTTCATTTCAACAGGTTTGTCACCAGTAACATCAATAATTTTAGTACTCATAGTTAAAACAACATTAGCACCTAATACAGCTTCTTTGCCAACTCTAACACCTTCTACAACAATACATCTGCTACCAATAAAAGCACCATCTTCAATAATTACAGGAGCAGCTTGTAAAGGCTCTAAAACACCACCAATACCAACACCACCAGAAAGATGTACGTTTTTACCAATTTGCGCACAACTACCAACAGTAGCCCAAGTATCTACCATAGTACCTTCATCTACATAAGCGCCAATATTTACATAACTAGGCATTAAAATAGTACCAGCAGAAATATATGCACCATGACGTGCCACAGCATGAGGTACAACTCTAATTCCTTTTTCTTTATAACCAGTTTTTAAAGGGATTTTATCATGATATTCAAAAATGCCAACTTCTAAAGCTTCCATTTTTTGTATCGGGAAATATAAAACAACTGCTTTTTTAACCCATTCGTTAACTTGCCAACCATCTGTAGTAGGTTCAGCAACACGAAGTGTACCTTCATCTAAAAGCACTATCACTTTTCTAATTGCTTCAATAGTAGGTGTTTCGGTTAAAAGTTCTCGGTTATCCCAAGCAGTTTCAATAATTTGTTGTAAATCTTTCATTTTTTGTAATTTCAATTTTTTGGCGTGCCCTAAAGGTCAGGCTTTACGCTATATCTTTTTTTGCCATATATGGCAGCAAAAAAAGGATGTCGCTTCAATCCTTCACGCAAATATAATTCCTATAAATTAAAATATGGCATAATATTTAAGGTGTTAATCTATAAAACCATAAATTTGCATAAAATTTTAAGATGGCTCAAATATTAGCAATAGATTACGGTAAAGTAAGAACAGGATTAGCAGTTACAGACGATATGCAAATTATAGCATCAGGACTAGCTACTGTAGCTACAAAAGAGCTTTTAGATTACTTAAAGACATATACAGAAAAAGAGAATGTAGAACTTTTTTTAGTTGGAGAGCCAAAACAAATGGATAATACAGCTAGCGAAAGTGAAGCTTTAATTAAACCATTTATTTCTAAACTAAGATCTACATTTCCGCACATTCCTATTGAAAGAGTAGACGAGCGTTTTACCTCCAAAATGGCAGCGCAAACCTTAATTGATAGTGGATTAAAGAAAAAACAAAGACAAAACAAAGCTTTGTTAGATGAGGTTAGTGCAACTATCATCTTACAAAGTTACCTTTATAATAAATAATAATTTATGATATTACCAATAGTTGCTTACGGCGATCCCGTTTTAAAAAAGCAAGCCAAAGAAATAACAAAAGATTACCCAAATCTTGACACATTAATAGATAACATGTTTGAAACTATGTATGGTGCATACGGTGTTGGTCTTGCAGCACCACAAATTGGGTTATCGATTAGACTTTTTATAGTAGATGCATCACCATTTGCAGAAGATGATGATTTGTCAAAAGAAGAGCAAGAAACTTTAAAAAACTTTAAACGTGTATTTATAAACCCAGTTATTTTAGAAGAATCTGGAGACGAATGGGCATTTAACGAAGGTTGTTTAAGTATACCAGACGTAAGAGAAGATGTGTTTAGACAGCCAAATATAAAAATACAGTACCAAGATCAAGATTTTAATACACATACAGAAGAATTATCAGGTCTTGCAGCACGTGTTTTTCAGCATGAATATGACCATATAGAAGGTGTTTTATTTACCGATAAACTATCACCACTAAAAAAACGTTTAATAAAAGGAAAACTAGCAAATATCTCTAAAGGAAAAATAAATGTAGACTATCGTATGAAGTTTCCTTTAATGAAAAAGAAACGTTAAACGTTTGGAAAACCCAATGTAAGATTAGATATTTGCGACCTTTAAAAATAAATTTATGGCTTTAGAAAAAGTTTTAGCAATTTCAGGAAAACCTGGATTATACAAATTAGTAACTCAAACAAGAACAGGCTTTATAGCAGAATCTTTAATAGATCAAAAAAGATTAGCTATTGGTATTCAACAAAATGTTAGTGTATTAAGCGAGATAGCAATTTACACTTTAACAGAAGAAGTGCCTTTAGCAGATGTTTTTAGAAAAATTAGTGATAAAGAAAATGGTAAAGAAACAGCTGTAAGTCACAAAGACTCTAAAGATAAGTTAGAAGAGTACTTTTTTGAAGTTTTACCAGATTATGATGAAGATAGGGTATACGTTAGCGATATTAAAAAAGTTATTCAGTGGTACAACTTACTAGTTAAAAATGACCTTTTAAATTTAGATGAAGAATCATCATCTAACGATGAAGAAGAATAACATTTTTCTTTAAACAATATATCAAATCCAGCCTAAACGCTGGATTTTTTTTGTGCCAATGTTTTAAGCATAAATAAATCATTGTACTTTTACCAAAACATCTTTTTTATGAATAGCAGAGCAGACCAATTAAAAGCATTTGACCGTTTATTAACCATTATGAATGAGTTACGCGAGCAATGTCCATGGGATAAAAAACAAACCATGCAAACCCTACGTCATCTTACAATAGAAGAAACTTACGAGCTTGGTGATGCTATTTTGGATAACGATTTAGAAGAAGTAAAAAAAGAATTAGGAGACCTAATGCTTCACTTGGTTTTTTATGCAAAAATTGGTAGCGAAACAAACGATTTTGATATAGCAGATGTATTAAATACAGTTTGCGAAAAACTGATACACAGACATCCGCATATTTACGGAGATGTAAAAGTTGAAAATGAAGACGATGTAAAAAGAAATTGGGAAAACCTTAAGCTAAAAGAAGGAAAAAAAAGTGTTTTAGAAGGCGTGCCAAATAGCTTACCAGCACTTGTAAAAGCAAATAGAATACAAGATAAAGTAGCTGGCGTTGGTTTTGATTGGGAACAACCAGAACAAGTTTGGGAGAAAGTGGAAGAGGAGTTGTCTGAATTTAAAGAAGAAGTACAAAAAGGAAATAAAGACGCTATGGAAAGCGAGTTTGGAGATGTACTTTTTTCTATGGTAAATTATGCAAGGTTCTTGAAAATTAATCCAGAAAACGCATTAGAGCGTACTAATAAAAAATTCTCAAAACGTTTTATGTATTTAGAAGAAAAAGCAAAATCTTTAAGTAAAGACTTAAAAGATTTGACACTTGCTGAAATGGATGTTTTTTGGGAAGAAGCCAAAAAACTGTAATTGGAACAATCTACTGATTTTTTCAAATATTACAATTAGAAAGAAGTCAATACTCTTTGATTTTTTCAAGTATAAAATAATTTAAAACCATTGTATATCATTGTTTTTACAATGGTTTTTTGTTAAAAAATGTAAAAATTTATTTTTTTTAGTTTTAAAACGTCCAAAGCTATTTAACTAACGTATATAAGGCATATGACATTTAATCTTTCCTTTACACACATAAAGTTGATTAATAGCATACATCATATTAGGTGTCATAGAAAATAGAATTATTTCTTGTAAGCGAAGAGAAATAATTGGTTAGTTTAGTTAGGAGCCAAAACCCTATTTCTTACCAGAAATAGGGTTTGGTTTTTTATTAGGATATGTTTTCAATAATGATTTTAATGATTAATGCTATAAGTAGAATACCTAAAACTATTAAAGCAAAAAAGTTTTTAAACTTTATATAGTTAATAAGATTATCCCACCAATCGTTATCTTTCATTAATACAGAGACTTAATTTTTTTAAGTTTGGTTTTCCAAAGTGCTAACTCTTCTTTGTGTTTTTTAATGTTTTTATGTACTTCTTTTACTAAAGGATTATCAGATTTAACATTAGTAAAAAACTGAAGGTTATTTTCTAACTGATTAATTTCGCCTTTAATTTCATCTACTTTTTTCTGAATGTAAAAACGCTCATTATCTAAATCTCTTTGATTATCTGTAGATGATAAATCTTGAAGTTTGTTTTCAAATTTTATCATTTCAGCTTCAGATTTATTTAAGTCTAAGTTTTTAAATAAACCATCTAAAGTATTATTAAAGTCACCTTCAATATGTCTTTTATTTCTTGGTACACGACCAATGTTTTTCCACTTATTAATTTGTTCTTTTATAGTCGCTAAATCTTCTTTTTGCTCTCCAGAAAGTTTCAATTCTTTAACCTGAGCTAATAAAGTTTCTTTTTCTTTAAAAGCTTGTTCTTCTTCAGCTGTAGCTGCATTGCGTTGATCTTTTAATCTGTCAAAATAATGGTTGCAAGCTTTTTTGAATTGCTTCCAGATTTTGTCACTATCTTTTCTTGGAACGTGTCCAATTTGTTTCCAATCTAATTGGATTCTTTTCATTAAAGGTGTTGTAGCTTCAAAATCGTCATTGTCTTTATTTTCTTCGGCAATTTTTACTAATTCTTGCTTTTTTTCAAGATTAACGTATTGTTCCTTTTTTAAATCTTTATAAAATTGATTTTTCTTACGATTGAAAGAACGTACCACATCTTTAAATTTAGCCCAAGTAGCTTCATTCACTTTAATAGGTACTTTTCCAGCTTTAAAAAACTCTTCTCTTAACGCTTCAACTTCTTTAATTTTATTTTGCCAACCTTTATGAGAATTAATGTTTTCTGAAGAAATTTGAGCAATTTTTTCGATAATGGCTTGTTTGTTTACAAGGTTTTGCTCGTAAAGCTCATCTAATCCTTTAAAGTAATCTTGTCTTCTGTCATTAATTTTTTTTGTGGCTTCTTTAAAACGTTCCCAGATTGGTTCTCTGTGTTCTCTTGCAACAGGACCAAGTTCTTCTTTCCAAATTTTATGTAGATTTTGAAGTTCTCTAAAGGCTCTGTTTATATTATTGTCTTTAGCTAAATCTTCTGCTTGCTCTATGATTTTTGTTTTTAGCTCTAAATTGTGCTCAAAATCTTTGTCACGTAAATCACGATCTAGGTGTAATAAATCATAAAAACGCTCTACATTAAAATGGTAGCTATTCCATGCGTTGTTATACTTGTCTCTTGGTATTGGACCAGCATTTCTCCATTGGTCTTGTAAATCTTTAAAAGACTTGTACTTAGTACTCATTGAGTCTTCAGCATCTTCGGTAAGCGCCTTTATTTGCTCAATAATTTCTAATCTATTGTTTAGATTTTGCTTTAAGTTTTTTTCTAAATTTTTGTAGTGCGCAGTTAAGCGTTGCTTATAATCTTTATAAGTGTCTCTAAAGCTACGTTGTAACGGCGAGTTGTATCTAAAGTCCATCTCTACACCGCCATTACTTAAAAACTCTTCTTTCTTTTCTTCAAGTAAATCATTAAATTGTTTATCAAACTCTTGTTTTAAGGCATTAACATGTTTGTTTATAGCTTGTACTTTTTCGTTTTTTACCAAACGTTCAAGTTCTATAACCAATTGTTCCATGTTTAAAGACTCATAATCTTTTTCTTCAATATTATGTCTGTCTTTATTGCCTTCATCTTCGGCATCTTCTGCGTTAGAGTCGTCAATTTCATTTAAGACTTTATCGTCTTCGTTGTTTGAAGTGTGTACTGATGTTGGTTGTACAGTTTCTTTTTTTTCTTCCGTTCCGTCTGCGTTTTGCAGGTTATCTAGCTCTGACATCTTTAAAATGTTTTAAAATTTAGAATTTAAAGATAGTAACTAGTTGAAAAACTACAAACAAAATTGTGTGCTAAGCGCTATTTATTCCATATTTTCCAAGCTTTTTCAGCCTGAAATACCAACATATCGTAACCATTAATGATTTTTGCACCTTTTAGCTTTCCGTTTTTAAGGAATGTTGTTTCTGAAGGATTGTAAATTAAATCGTACAAAATATGTTTTTTTGAAATGAAATTATAAGGAATATCTGGAGCATGATCGGTATTTGGATACGTGCCAACAGGCGTGCAATTGATGATTATTTTGTGGTCGTTTATGATGTCTTCGGTTAATTCTGAATAGGTAAAATCTGCTTGTTTAGAAGATGTTCTTGATACAAAACTAAATTTAATTCCTAATTTTTTAAGAACAAAAGCAATAGCTTTACTTGCGCCGCCAGTTCCTAAAATAAGCGCTTTTTTATGTCTCTTTTTTAGATGAGGTTTTAGTGATTTTTTAAAACCATAACAATCGGTATTATAACCTTTTGTTTTTCCTTTTTTTGTGATTTTTATAGTGTTTACAGCACCTATTTTTTTAGCTTTTTTATCTAAACTATCTAAAAATGGAATGATATCTTCTTTGTAAGGTATAGTTACATTTAAACCTTTGATGTTATTTTGATTTAGTATTTCTGTTTTAAATAAGTTTATATTTTCTATATCAAAATTTTCATATGTAGCATCGGTAATGTCTTCGTCTTTAAATTTTATTAAAAAATAATTTTGAGAAAAAGAGTAGGAGATATTTCGACCTATTAGTCCAAATTTACGCATTGGCTTGTCTTGTTTTTTGTCCATAAAGCTCTAAAGCTAAAACTATTGCAATACCAATAATGGTAAAAGCAATAGCGTAGTAGGTTTCAGGAGTGAGTTCTGGTAAATAACGTTTGTAATTTTCGATGATTTTTTCTCCTCTAGAGTCTAGTACAAAAGTATTATTACTGGTTTTGTAAATGGTTTCTTTGAAAGGCCAAACGACTCCTAAAGAGCCAACAATAAAGCCAATTATTGATGCGATAGTTACACTTTTATAATGTTTTAAAATATAGTTTAATGCGTGAGAAAACGTGACTAATCCAACAACAGAACCAAGTGTAAAGACTGCTAAAACTTTAAGCATTCTAATTCGCTCAAGATTTGAAGTGAAGCTGAAATCGCCTACAATAACCTCGATAAATGTATCGTAAAGAGCGTTTACTGAATCTACTAAAAGCAATACGTAATTACCTAAAAGTATTAAAATAAAGGATCCAGAAAAACCAGGTAAAGTCATGCCAGATACACTTATAATTCCGCAGAAAAAGACAAATAATAAATTATCATTTTGAGTTGCAGGATCTAAAAAGCTAATGCTTAATCCAATAGCAACACCAATAGTTAAAGCTAAGTATGTTGAAGGTTTCCAGTCTTTAAAATCTTTACTTATGTAGTAAATAGAACCGATAATCATCCCAAAAAACACACTCCAAACATAAAGTTGATAATGGGTAATTAAGTAGTCTAAAATTTTTGAAACACTAAAATAGCTAACAACCATTCCTAAGAATAAAAGTCCCAAAAAACGACCGTTTATATAGTTGTAAAAGGACTTAAACCGACCATTAAAAAGTAGTTTAAAAGCCTTAACATTAACTTTTTGAAGCGAATAAATAAACTCTTCATAAAAACCTGCAACAAAAGCAACAACACCACCAGACACGCCAGGCACTTTATTAGCTGCGCCCATTCCTAAACCTTTAAGAACTAAAAAAATACGGTCTTTTAATGTTCTGGTACTTTGCATTATTCTGGTTTGTTTCCTACTTTCTCTAGTATAAAAATAGTTAAAAATCCTGCAATCATTAAACCAATTGCCAAAGGAAGTTGTGCGCTAACTTGATTAATTTCGGCATAATGTGAAGGTGAAATGCTTTGTTCTATCACCATTTTGTAACTATCAAAATCTTGAATAGATTTTTGGTAGATACCTAGTGTTCCAAAGTTAGAAATGGTTTCAAAATCAACAATATTTCCTGAAGCGTCTTCCATAACTTTTAAGGTTTGTTTATATGGCCAAACTTTGTTTAAAGAGCCTAAAATAAAACCTGTTAGAAGCGCTAATGTTAGGTTGTGAAAGTTTTTAAAAAGCCATTTTAAAACACGACTAAAGGATAAAAGACCGACAATTGCACCAGAAGCAAAAAGTGCTATTTTTTTGATGTCAAAATCATGAAAAGCATCACTTAATGTTTTATATGCACCAAGAATTACTAAAATAAAACTACCAGAAATACCAGGTAGAATCATGGCACAAATAGCAATAGCACCTGCTATAAATAAAAAGTAAGAGTTAGTATTACTAGCCAAAGATGGTAAGCTAGAAATGTAAAAAGCAATTGTTGCACCTGCGATAAGAGCAATTACAGTAGAAATTGACCATTTTTTAATTTGTTTACCAACAAAATAAATACTTGCAATAATTAGCCCAAAAAAGAACGACCAAATTAATACCGGATGTTCTTCTAAAAGAAATTTTGCCAAGCGCATAAAGGAAATAAAACTGATAATAATACCCGTTAAAAGTGCTAATAAAAAGTTACCGTTTAATTGTTTCCAAAATGCAAAAAAACCTTCTTTTTTTAATGTTTTAAATAGAGAAAAATCAACATTACTTATTGTAGTTACTAATTCTTCATAGATACCAGAAATAAAAGCGATTGTTCCACCAGAAACACCAGGTACAGCATCTGCTGCGCCCATTGCAACACCTTTTAAGCTAATAAAAAGATAGTCTTTTAAACGTCTTTGCATGTTTAATTTGTTAAGACATCAAAGGTATGTAAAAATAGAAAGAAGATTACGTTATTGTATCTTTTTTAACGCCTTTTGAAAAGTTATAGAATGGTAAACTTTAGGAAACAGTTCTTCTACAATAAATAAAAATTCGCTATTAAAACGCATTGCGTTTTTAAGGTGATAGCTGCCTTTTTCCGTTTCTAAAAGTTTGTAATAGATTCCTGCTAATCTAAATTCTATTTCGGCATTTTCTGGATAAAATTCTGCTGCTTGAATTAAATTTAAACTAGCTGCTTCAGGTTCGCCTAATTGTATAAGAATATCTGTTCTAGATAACCAAGTGCTTAACTCGTAGTTGCCTAATTCTATAGCTCTTTTATAGCCTCTTTCTGCTTCTTCTAAAAAATTAAGTCTTTGATTAATTTGCGCATAAAGTTTCCAATAGATTACATTTTCTGCATCAATATTTATTGCTTTATTGATGTAGTATAATGCTTTTTGGTAATTATGTTGCTTTAAATAAAACTTCGTAATAGCAGTCCAACCTTTATCTAATAAAGGGTCTTCTTTTACTGTTTTATAATAGTATTGTTTTGCTAAATCTAATTGACCTAATTTTTCATAACAACAACCCATTCTTAACAACGCAAAGCTTGTTGGATCATCAAGTTCTAAGGTTAATAGGTAGTTTTCTATCGCTTCTTTATAGCGTTTTAATTTTTCTAAAACTTTACCTTTTTCTAAATATGCACCAACAAAAGTATCGTCAGATATTATTGCAAAATCAAATGCACCTAAAGCTTTTTTGTAATCTTTAATAGAAAAATATTGTTTACCTAGTTGGTGCCAAGCAACTTCGCAATAAGGATTTGAATTAAGGTATTTGTTTAAAAACGTAATTGCTTCTTCGTTTTCATTTAAAAAATCAAAACAATAAATGATGTTGTATAATGAAGAATAATCTTCTGGTTCTTCTTCTAAACAACGCATAAAACTTTGTTTAGCTTCTTCAAAATTGTCTAAAAACAAGTATTCCATACCTATTAATGCATGGATTTCTGAGGTTTCTTCAGAAATATTTAAAGCAATTTTTAAAACCTTAATAGCATCTTCGTGCTTGTCTTCTTTTGAAAGAATGTTGGCTTTTTGAATATAGATTTCTTCGTTAGAAGGCTCTAAAACATAAAGCGCATCTAACATTTGGTTAGCCTCTTTTAGTTTGTTTTCAAAAACATACACTTCAATTTTAAATAACTTTAAATTAGTTGAAGATGGATGTTGTTCTAAACCTAATTTTATCGCTTTTTTAGCTAATGCTACTTTACCTTGATTTAGGTAATGATGTATAATGTTTTCGAATTCTTCTGAGTCAAAAAACAACACATTATTTGTTTTTAGCATCGACTCAAATCTGTTTAAAGACACATTATTGTTAGGTTTATCTTGGCTAAATTCCATAGGCATTTTTAATTTCCTTGTAATAAATGTAATGCTCTATTAGACTTTTTTGAAGCTTTTAGCTGATTTGTTTTTAACAAAGTAATGAACAATTACAATTTACACTGTTTTTTAATTGAGCTTTAGTCGGTTAGAAGATTACTTAATTACAGTAATGTATTAAGTATGTCAATAATAATGCCACAGCCTTTTTTAAGTTCGTCTTTGCTAATTGTTAAAGGCGGAGTTATGCGTATGGCTTTTGGTTCAAATAGTAACCAAAATAGAATTAATCCTCGTTTTTGAGCTTCTAAGACCACGTGATTGGTGACGTCAGCAGATGCTGTGATTGCAGCTAACATTAAACCACGACCACGCACTTCTTTAATTAAAGGATGTTGTAAAAGTAGGTCTTTTACCAGTTTTTCTTTTTCTAAAGCTTCTTGCATTAAGTCGCTGTTAACCACTTCTTTTAATGTTGCTAAAGCGGACGCTGCAATTAAAGGATTACCACCAAATGTAGTAATATGTCCCATTTTTGGATTGTCTTGTAATAAAGACATGTGTGCTTTTGAAGCTGTAAAAGCACCAATTGGTAATCCGCCACCAAGACCTTTTCCGGTAACGACAATATCTGGAATAACATTATAGTTTTCAAAACCAAAAAGTTTTCCTGTTCTACCAATACCTGGTTGAATTTCATCAAGAATTAATAAAGCGCCAACGCTTTCGCATTTTGCTTTTAACTTAGCTAAATAATCATTAGTTGGCTCTATAAAACCTGCGCCACCTTGTATCGTTTCTGCAATGACAGCTGCAGTTTTATTGGTAATAAAATCTAAGTCTGTTTCACTATTAAAATTAATATGATGAATATCTGGAATTAATGGTCTAAAAGGCGCTTTTCTTACTTCGTAATCCATTAAACTTAAAGAGCCCATTGTGTTACCATGATAGGCGCTTTTCATGGCGATAATTTGACTTCTTCCAGTAACGCGACGTGCTAATTTTATTGCGCCTTCAATAGCTTCGGTACCAGAATTTACTAAGTAAGTTTGTTCTAACGGAGCGGGTAAATGGTCTGCTATAAATTGACATAAATCTACTGCAGGACCTTGCGCATATTCACCATAAACCATGACGTGTAAATATTGGTCTGCTTGCTGTTTTATCGCTTCAATAACTTTTGGATGACAATGTCCCAAAGTACATGCAGATACACCTGCTACAAAGTCTAGGTGTGCATTGTTGTTAGTGTCGAAAATATAACTTCCTTTAGCATGAGAAACTTCCATAGCCAAAGGAAATGGCGACGTTTGTGCTTGATATTTAAAGAATAAATCTTTCAATGGATTACTCTTTTTTGATGACTGGTTTTTGTTGAAGTTGTTGCTTACGTTCTTCTTTATTTGGCGCCGCTTTTTTATTTAAAAATTGCTTAGGAACGTTTCTTGACGCTTTAGGTTTTTCGTCTTTTTTAATCAGATTTTTATCTTCGGCTTCTTGGTCTGCTTTTTTGACACGACCAATCAAATCGTCGTTAAAAAACTCTTCTTCATCATTGTATGGCTCTAAGCCTTTTATTACTGGTAGATTTAAAGGTGGATCATCTACAAAAAGGTCTTCTACAGATGCAGGTCGCTCGTCTTCACGCCAATCAAAACCTCTTAGCTTTCTTGCGTTAACAGGTAGCTCTTCTTCAGTATACATTTTTGCATCAGCTTGTCTTAATCTTCTAAATTCTACAAGTTCTTTGTTCTCAAAAAATAAGGAAACATCTGCTGATTTAGCTTTGTCAATACCAATTAATTCATTGTTTTCATTTCTACTATAATTGATAGATTCTGCATTTTTAAGAATATCAACTTGCTTCAGATTGTTTTCATCATCAAATAAACCGATTAATTGTTTTCCGGAAATTTGGTTGTAACCATCATCACTTAGCGTGTCTTTACTGATGACAAATGCATTATAAAATACAATTAAAGAGTCTAATTTTTCTGTTTTTGGATTTGATTTAAGATGAATAGTATCTCCAGTCATTTGGTTTTTTACATTCCAAAGAATAGGTTTTCTAGCTGCTGAAAACGCATCGCCTTTATTCATTCTTGCTAAATTGATTAGCTGTGTTAATCCTGTTTTTTGATCTACATGTACCGAATCTGCTTTACCGCTAATATCTGATTTATAAATTTTAGCATTATAATAAGCTCTGGTAATACGGTGTTCTGGTTTGCCTGTTACCATTAACGTATCGGCGTGCATAAATATGCTATCCTTTTCTTGAAGTGTAATGGCTAAGGCGCGTTTTGTAATAAAAACAGAGTCTTTTGCTCGATAGACTTCGGCGTAGTGACCTTTAACAATACTATTGTTTAATGTGTCTGTGACTTTGATGTTGTTTGTTGCAGATGCAAAGTTTTTGTTACGATCAAAATACATGCTATCGCCTTCAAAAATACGATTATCATAATCTATTCTTGATTTTTTCACAAAGTAACCAGTGTCAGATTCGGTGTCATAAAAACCGCGTTCGCAATAAATTTTACTTGCAGCATCTTCAATAGTTGAAGGTCCGTACATGTAAGCATGACCAGTGTCTGTATAGTAATCTAAAATTTTTGTTTTTAAGGTATATTCTGGGTTAACTAGCTTAACACTATCTTGAAATCTGTACTTTTTTCTTGGTATAAAATAGCGTCCAACCTTACTGGTAATTGTTCCAGAGGAATCTCTAACTACTTTACCGCCAGTTTTATAATAAGCTTCTTGTTTAGCACGATTAAAATAAAGTGTATCTGTTGTTAATGTTGATTGAGGCTCGGTTAAAATAACGTCTCCAGAAGCAAAAGCTAATTGCGTTTTTCCTGAATATTCTGCGTATTTAGAATTAAGATTTACCGTGTCGCCTTGCACCATTTTTACATTTCCGTAGGCTTCAACAAAATCTTCTTTTCCGTAGAAAATAGCCTTGTCACAGTACATGTCTATACCATCATGGAAAATATGAATTTGTTGTGCATCATTTCTGGTTAAGATCTGTGCGCCAGGAAATTTTTCTTCGTCTTTTTCTCCAAAACCAGCGTATTTAATTTCGATAGTTTTGCGCTGTGCTGATGCGAAATGAGCAACAAAAGCAAGTAAAAAGAGTAGGAGGTATTTGATTTTTATTGACTTCAATTTTAATGTGTTTGATGCAAAAATAACGATTTAACTTACTTAGTATTATCTATTAGTATTTATTTAAGACTGAAAAACCTGCTAATTAAATTATTAGCAGGTTTTTAAATCTTTTTTAAAAGAAATTTTTATCTAAAAATAGTTTGTTTTCTGTCTGGTCCAACAGAAACTATTGTAATAGGAATTTCTAATTCTTTTTCTAAAAATGCGATGTAGTCATTAAGTTCTTTTGGTAATGTAGAAGCTTCAGACATCTCAGTTAAATCTTCTGTCCAACCTTTAAACTCTGTGTAAACTGGTTCTACATTTTCAGGTTCGATATTGTATGGTAAATGCTTAATCTCTTCACCTTTATATTTATATGCTGTAGCTACTTTTAAAGTTTTAAAACCAGATAAAACATCTGCTTTCATCATCATTAATTGTGTAACGCCATTAACTTGACAAGCGTATTTTAATGCTACTAAGTCTAACCAACCACAACGTCTTGGTCTACCTGTTGTTGCTCCAAACTCATGTCCAACGCGAGCCATAGTTGCGCCGTCTTCGTCAAACAATTCTGTTGGGAAAGGTCCAGAACCAACACGTGTTGTGTAAGCTTTAAAAATACCAAACACTTCTTTTATTTGGTTTGGCGCTACACCTAAACCAGTACAAGCACCTGCAGCAGTGGTATTACTAGATGTTACAAAAGGATAGGTTCCAAAATCGATATCTAATAATGATCCTTGAGCACCTTCTGCTAAAATACTTTTTCCAGATTTTTGAGCTTGAAAAACATATTCTTCAGAATCTATAAATGTTAAGCTTTTTAAAACGTTTACAGCTTCAAAAAACTCGTTTTCTAATTCTTTTAAATCGTATTCTATTTTAGCGTCGTAAAAGTCAATCATAGATTCGTGCTTATCTGCTAAACTACGGTACTTTTCTTGCCAATTATCTAATTCTAAATCTCCTACACGTAAACCATTACGACCTGTTTTATCCATGTATGTTGGCCCAATTCCTTTTAAGGTTGAACCTATTTTTGCTTTTCCTTTAGAGGCTTCACTAGCGGCATCTAGTAAGCGATGCGTAGGTAAAATGATGTGCGCTTTACGCGAAATTAATAATGACTTTTTGTAATCTACATCTTGTTCTTCTAACTTATCTAATTCTTTTTTAAAGATAACAGGATCTATTACTACACCATTACCAACTAAGTTAGTTGCATCATCATGAAAAATTCCTGATGGAATTGTGTGTAGCACGTGTTTTTTACCGTTAAAAACAAGTGTGTGACCTGCGTTTGGTCCACCTTGAAAACGCGCAATTATATTATATTTAGAGGTTAATACGTCGACAATTTTTCCTTTGCCTTCGTCGCCCCATTGTAAACCAAGTAGTAAATCTACTGCCATTATATTTAGTTGTTTTGTGATTTTTTTCGGTTGCCGTAAAAGTATAAAGAGTGTTTGTTAATTTCTATATCAAACACTTCTTCAATGGTCTTTTTGATTGCTTGAATACGCGGATCGCAAAATTCTATAACTTCTCCTGTATCTTGTAAAATAACGTGGTCGTGTTGTTTGTCAAAATAAGACTTTTCGTAATGTGCTTGATTTTTTCCAAACTGATGTTTTCTAACCAAACCACAATCTAACAAAAGATCTATGGTGTTGTAAAGTGTTGCACGACTAACACGATATTTTTTGTTCTTCATATTTAGATATAAAGATTCGATATCAAAATGCTCATTACTAGAATATATTTCTTGAAGTATAGCATAACGTTCTGGTGTTTTACGGTGCCCTTTTTCTTCTAAAAAAGCTGTAAACACATTTTTAACGATTTCTTGATTTTTTATGTCTGTATTTGCACTCATAATTATCCGACAAATTTACATTTTTTTTTGTGGTTAAATGCTATTTTTTGTTGGATTAAAAGATGTGTTATTAATAGTTATTAACAACTTGAAGATTAAATTCTTGATACCTTATCTATACCGTTAATTTTTTTTAGGTTTTCCATTAACTTTTTTAGTAGTGTATTGTTACGAACCACTACATTAATTTTTCCTGAAAACACGCCATCATCACTACTAAAGTTAATGCTTTTCATATTAACGTGCATGTTTGATGAAATGACTTTAGTAATCTCGTTAACTAATCCTAAATTATCGATTCCTGAAAGCTTTATTTGAGCTGCAAATTCGCGTTGAGAAGAGTCTATCCACTTGGCTTGCATAATTCTATACGCATAATTGGCTTGAAGGCTAACAGCATTTGGACATGATTTTTTATGCACTTTTATACCATCATTAATAGTTACAAAACCAAATACAGGATCACCAGGAATTGGATTGCAGCAATTAGCAAACTTATAGTCTAGTTTTTCTTCTTCTTTACCAAAGACAAGTAAATCGTATTTGTGAGTGATTTCGTCTTTGTTGAGTTCCTCAGGAACAATGGTTTGCTTTCTGTTAATTTTATTTTTTATGAAACTTACCAGCGCATTGCTTCTTGAAGCTGCGTATTCTTTTAGTGCTTTACTGTCTATGTTACCAGTACCAACGCGATAAAAAAGGTCTAAACTTGTTTTAAGTTTAAAGAAGTTAACCATTTCGTTAACCGATTTTTCGTTTAGTTCAATTTTAAGCTGTTTTAGTTTTCTTCTTAAAATTTCTTTTCCTTCTTCGCCTATTATTTTGGTGTCTTCTTTTAGAAGTGATTTAATTTTACTTCTTGCTTTACCTGTTGTAGCATAATCTAGCCAGTTTGGGTTTGGTTTAGCGTTTTCTGAAGTAATAATTTCTACACGATCACCACTATTTAAAATGTGACTTAGCGGTACTAATTTACCGTTAACTTTTGCGCCTCTAGTTTTACTACCAACTTCGGTATGAATACTAAATGCGAAATCTAAAGGTGTTGCACCTTTTGGTAGTGATTTTAATTCGCCTTTAGGTGTAAAAACAAATATTTCTTTAGAATATAAGTTAAGCTTGAATTGCTCTACAAAATCTACTGCATTTGTAGATGCGTTTTCTAAAGCATCTTGAAGACGATTAATCCACATGTCAAGATTATCATCGTTTTCATCTGCATTTTTGTATTTGTAGTGTGCTGCATAACCTTTTTCGGCTATTTCATTCATGCGATCACTACGTATTTGCACTTCAACCCATCTACTTTTTGGGCCTACTACGGTAATATGTAAAGCTTCATAACCTGTAGATTTTGGTGACGAAATCCAATCGCGTAAACGTGTTGGGTTTGGTCTAAAATGATCGGTAACAATAGAGTATATTTTCCAGGCTAAGAATTTTTCGTTATCACGATCTGATTTGTAGATAATTCTAATAGCAAATTTGTCATATACTTCGTCAAAAGACACGCCTTGCTTATCCATTTTTCTTTTAATTGAAAAAATAGATTTTGGTCGTCCTTTTATAATGTAATTTAAACCTTCTTTGTCTAAGGATTTTTTAAGTAAGTCACTAAACTCGTGTATATAAGCATCTTGTTCTTCTTTACTTTCTTTCATCTTGGTTAAGATGTCGTTGTATACTTCTGGTTCTGTATATTTTAAGCCAAGATCTTCAAGTTCTGTTTTAATGTTATAAAGTCCAATTCTATGAGCTAAAGGTGCATAGATATATAGAGTTTCGCTTGCAATTTTTTCTTGTTTATCAGGACGCATAGAGTCCATAGTTTGCATGTTGTGCAAACGGTCTGCAATTTTTATAATAATTACCCTAACATCATCATTAAGGGTAAGTAGCATTTTTCTAAAGTTTTCTGCTTGCAGAGAGACATTCATGTCTTTTTTTAATGACGAAATTTTAGTTAATCCGTCAACAATTTTGGCAACCGTTTCTCCAAAAAGCTCTTCGATGTCTTTTACGGTGTAATTTTTATTATCCTCAACAACATCATGTAATAATGCTGCAGCGATAGATATGGCATCAAGACCAATCTCTTGCGCAACAATTTTTGCAACTGCAATAGGATGGAAGATATAAGCTTCGCCACTTTTACGACGTTGTTCGCTATGTGCTTCTACTGCAACGTTAAATGCTTTTCTAATCAGTTGTTTATCTTCTTTAGAAAGCGTGCGATAACTAACCTTTAAAAGTTCTTTGTAGGCTTTGGCAATTGCTGCATTTTCTTTTTCAATATCAATTTCGGTCATAAACGATAGCCTTCAATTTTATTATGAATGAATAATAAAAATACTACAAAAATGTTAATGTACAAGCGGTTTTTGAGTAATTTTAAACAAAACTAAATAGTGTGTTTTTTTAGAAGAAATAATAAGTAAACGTTTTAATCTTCTTTATAAACTTCTACTTCTAATCCCATTCCGTAATTATTTAAGCCGGTTTTTAAAAGATTAGAGTTATTGATGTTTTTTAAGTCGAATAACACCCATTTTCCATCATTATGAAAAATTCGTTTTACAAACGTTTGTTTGGTTGCTATTTGATCGGTAAACGGTAATAAAGGTCTAAACGTTGTAGATACTCTTACAATACCACGTTTGGTTTCGACTTCTTTGTATTTTTTGTTTGGTAATAATTTTCCGTTTTTATCGGTATATCCTAATACTTGAATGGATACAAAAATACCATTTTTAGGAATCATGATATTACTTTCGGTAACATCTAACTCAAAAATAGGATCTGTATCTTGATTAGCGATGAATAAAATCTTTTCGTAAGTTAAGACATCGCCTGGCAACCCTTCGTTATTTTCATAAAAATGAACTCTAAAAAGGGTTGAAAATGGTCTTTTTTCGTGTTTGTCTTTATGGCGTTTGTCCCAATTTTTAGCTTCCGTTTTTATAGGAAGCAAAAGTTTTGAAATTCGTTTTGTGTTTGGCGAATTATTTGGGAAATATACAGCAATTTCACTTTCTATTGTTGGTAACCAGCATTTAAAATAATCTTCGTGACCATTAGGTTTTATAGTCATTATTTTAAATTTCCCTTTTGGTTTTGCTGTAACTATAACTTCTTCTAACATTGACGCTTCATGAGGCAATTTTATAGTGTCTGTTAGTTTGTTAGTAGCAATTTTTTTCTTCTTATATCCTAAAGCCGAAATTATTAAAGTGTCAATACCTTTATAAAGTTTTTCGCTGTAATAAAATTTGCCTTCTTCGTCTGCAAAAGTCCCGTAGCCATTACCAAAATCTATGGTTGCAAAAGATACAGGTTGATTGTTTAAACTGTCTTTTACAAAGGTTTGGCTAAAGCCTAATTGTATAGAAACTATGAAAATTAAAAATGAGATATATTTCATCTAAAAAGAATTCTATTTTAATACCAGCGTTTTTTCTTTTGTTTACTACCTTTTCCTTTTCTGCCTTTTTTGTGCTTACTTTTTTTATTTGAAGTATGCACAATAGGTTTTGCTTTTGGGTCTAAAGGATATGGATGATCCTCAATAATATCTAATTGTAAACCAATTAATTGTTGGATGGTTTTAATATAAGATTTTTCGTCTGCACTACAAAATGAATAAGCTACACCAGTTTGTCCAGCTCTTGCAGTACGACCAATTCTGTGAACATAAGTTTCTGGTATATTTGGTAAATCAAAATTGATTACTGCATCCAAACTGTCTATGTCTATACCACGTGCAGCAACATCTGTAGCTATTAAAATGTTAACTTCTTTTTTTGTGAATTTATTTAGCGCTTCCTGTCTTGCACTTTGACTTTTATCACCATGAATGCTATCTACTTTATAGCCGTTTTTAAGTAGTGTTTGCTCTAATTTACTAACGCCAAATTTGGTACGTCTAAAAATGATAATATGTCCTTTTATATTGTTACGTAATAAGTGTAAACACAGTTCTATTTTGTTGCGTTTTGGTACGTAGTATAATAATTGTTCTAACTTTTTTGAAGTTGAAGCATTTGGGGCAACCAAAATACGCTCTGGATTATTTAAAATGGTTTTTGCTAAATCTTCAACTTTATGAGGTATGGTTGCCGAAAATAAAAGTGTTTGTTTTTCGGTAGGACATAAGCGTTCAATTTTTCTTACATCATCAATAAATCCCATGTCTAGCATTAAATCGGCTTCATCCAAAACCAATACTTCAACTTGATCTAAATGTAAAGCTGTTTGCTTGTGTAAATCTAACAAACGACCAGGTGTAGCGATTAAAATATCAACGCCTTTTTTTAGTATATCTTTTTGAGGTTCTACAGATGTACCACCAAAAACTACTGTTGTTCTTAGGTTGGTGTAAGTAGAGTAGGTTTCGAAGTTTTTTGCGATTTGTACAGCTAATTCGCGTGTTGGACTTACAATAAGTGCTTTAATTTTTTTACCGCGTTTTGGTGCGTCTTGTTGATCAAAAAGTAATTGTAAAATTGGTAATGCAAATGCTGCAGTTTTACCAGTACCTGTTTGCGCAGAAACAATAACGTCTTTTTTATTTAAAATAGCAGGAATTGCTTTTTCTTGCACCAAAGTTGGGTTGTCGTAACCAGCTTCTGCAACAGCACGACGTAAAGGTTTGTTTAATTGTAAGTCTTTAAATGACATTTAGCTAATTTATTTATACAAAGGTAGCTAAATTATTTACGATTATTTAGTGACCTTTACAGTATAGGTTGCAACAACATCATCACCAACAGCTAAATGTACGTCGTAAAACCCTTTGTGCTTAAATGTGGTTGAAACAATTCATTTTAAAAGTAAATTATGTTATGTGTTTTGTTTAGCGGTTTATTTTTCTACGTTAGGAAGTAGGTAACTTCTGTATGCGCCAATTAACCCAAAAATAGATAGAATTAGAATTACAATTTCTATAGAAAGTAAAGACACAAGCGCACTTAATCCTCCAGTTACTAATAAGATTAAGCCAATTATTGTATTACTAACCGAAACATAGTCTGTTCTTTGGTTGCCTTTAGCCATATCTACAATATATGTTTTTCTTCCTAATCTAACGCCGCCATGCGCAATACCTAAAATAAAAAAGGATAGAGGATAAATCCAGTTTATTGTTCTAATAGTTTCAAAATAACTAATAATTATAAATATTATTATTCCTAAAACTGAAGCAATTAAAACAGCAATAGCCATTACATTTTTACTTGATTTATCGGCTAATTTTCCCCAAAAAGGCGAGCTGATTATTGATGCAACACCTTTTGCGATAATAAATAAGCCTAATAAATAACTTTCTTTACCAACGTACTTTTGTGCTAAAATTACGTAATATGGTGCTGTTAAAGCAGAGCAGAGAAGTAGTGATCTAGCAATCACAAAATTTCTAAAATTAGTGTCTGTTTTTAAAAGTTTTAGTTTTGATATAAAATTAGATTTGTCTTTAGAATCTTCGTCTACGTCATTAGGAAATTCTTTAATTCTAGAATAAATAATAGCAGAAATCAACCAAGTTAGAGCCGCAAAAAAGATTAAATAACTGTAAAAATCTATGGTTGCATTGCTTTTGGATTTGTACATAATTAGTAAACCAGCAGCTAAAACTAAAACACCGGAAACAGAAACAGTGTAACCTTTTAGTCGTCCTCTTCTTGTTTTGGGTATGGTTTTACCAATAATATCTTTAGAGGTTAAAGAGCTTAAACTTCTAGCCAAACTAAAAACAATTACAGCAAGTATAATTAAATATCCAGCAGTTTCATTTTTAAAATTTAATACGATAAATCCAACAGATGCGATTGCTAAAAACTGGATTAAAGCACCAGCAACCCAAAACCATTTTCTTGTAGAATGTTTGTTAATATAAGAAGCAATAAATATTTGCGGTACCATAGATCCAGATTCTCTAATAGGTACAATTAGGCTTATTAAAAAAACAGGAGCGTTAACATAACTCATTAACCAAGTAAGTACAGTTTTAGGATTACTAAGTGTATCACCAAGCTTGGTAAATACATTACTTAGTAAAATAATGAAGTAATTTTTGGGAACGTGTTTGCAAGCGTCCTCAGTAATATCTTTACAGGTTCGTTTTTCTTTTTCGTTATTTAAAAACTTGTAGAGTTTTTCTAACATGAAATAGGTTGGTTTGTCCTCTAAATTACATTATTTTAAATGATATTATGTTAGAAATTTCCTAAATGAAAAAGCCACTTGTTTTAAAGTGGCTTTTATTTTAATTGCTTTTGTATAATCTATAAAAAAGTGTTGGTAAGAACATAAAGTTGAAAAGGACAAATCCAATTACAGTAATAATACCTGCAAAAGGCCAATGCATACTTTTAAACATAAGTCCTGTACTTAAAATAAACAAGGCGATAAAGCCTAAAACATAAACTGATTTTTTCATTTTTTGATTGATTTATAATTAATATTAAGATTGATATTTTAAAATGGTGTCTTTATATTTTGTGTAGAAAAATAAAGGTAATGTGATGAAAATTAGAACAGCAAAGCCCGAAACCATAATGATACCCGCAAACGGAAAATGCATAATTTTAAAAATACTTCCTACTGAAATTAAAACCGCTGTAATAAACCCAATGATAAACAAAAACTTAGTTCGGTTTTTAGCCGATTTAAAATATAATTGTGCATTGGTTTCTTTTTGTAATTGATTGATATTTAGATAACCGCCAAATTGATTAATTGCATTTTGATAGGCAATATCAAAGTTGGTTTCTTCTGTGTTTTCAATATACGTACAGATATGGTCTAAAATGTCTTCTTTAAGTGTTTGGTTTTTTAATCCATACAACTGTAAATTTTTATCTATATAATTAATTTGTTGTTCTGTAAGTATCATTTTAATGTTGGTTTAGGATTAAAAATTAATGATAATGTGTTTATAAAATCATTGATTTGATTGGTTTGTTCGGCAATAACTTGTTTACCGCTATTGGTTACCGAATAATATTTTCTTACACGTTTGCCAATAAATACCTTTTCTGTAGTTAATACATTATCCTTTTCTAATTTGTGTAAAATAGGATATAATGCGCCTTCCGAAATATCTATTTTTCCTTTGGTAATGTCTTTTACTTTTTGTGTAATCTCGTAACCGTACATTTTATCGCTTTGACTTAAAAGCTTTAAAATGATTGGTTTAAGTGTTCCTTTTGTGAGTTCTTTGCTATACATGCTGCTAATATACATATTTTTTAAATACATTTTAATAAAATGTATTTAAATTTTAAAAATAAAAAACCACTTCGGTTAAGAAGTGGTTTAAAATCCTCCGCGAAAGCGGAAATAATTATTTTATCATATCGTAACTACGTTTTATAAAGTCGCTAAGTTCTTTTCCTTTTAAAAGTCCTTGCGATAAACGTGCTAAATCTAAACTTTGATTTATTAAGCGTTCTTTATCCTCTTTTGTTTCGGTATTTAAAATGTCGCTAATTAAATTGTGATTAGTGTTTACAATTAAATTATACATTTCTGGCATATTGCCCATACCAAACATACCGCCGCCACCAGTTTGTTGCATCTCTTTCATACGACGCATAAATTCTGGTTGCGTGATCATAAATGGTGTTGCGTTACTATCCATAGCTTCTAATTGCACCATAAATTTTTCTGAAGGAATCACTTCTTTCAACAACTCGTCCAACTGTTTTTGTTGGTCTTCGTCTAATTTAGAAATTGTGTTTTCTTCTTTCTGAATTAACTTATCAATATGATCTGCATCTACACGAGCAAATGATATATTTTCTTTAGAACCTTCTAATTTTTGCATTAAATGCGAAACAATAGGACTATCTAATAAAAGGACTTCGTAACCTTTGTCCTTAGCAGCTTCTATATAACTGTGTTGCTCATCTTGATTACTTGCGTAAAGGATAATTAACTTATCGTCTTTATCGGTTTGTTTTGCTTTTATTGCATTGTAAAGCTCGTCGTAAGTATAATACTTACCATCTACAGTTGGGTATAAAGCAAATGCTTCTGCTTTTTCGAAGAATTTTTCTTCAGACAGCATTCCGTATTCAATAACAATTTTAATGTCATTCCATTTTGCTTCAAAATCTTCGCGGTTACTATTAAATAACGACTTTAATTTATCGGCAACTTTACGAGTAATGTAAGAGCTAATTTTTTTAACTGCGCCATCGGCTTGTAAGTAAGAACGAGACACATTTAAAGGAATATCTGGACTATCTATAACACCACGTAGCATGGTTAAAAATTCTGGTACAATACCTTCTACATTATCTGTTACAAATACTTGATTTTGATATAGTTGAATTTTATCCTTTTGTATTTGCATATCGTTAGATAACTTAGGGAAATACAAGATTCCTGTTAAGTTAAACGGATAATCTACATTAAGATGAATGTTGAAAAGAGGTTCTTCAAACTGCATTGGATACAACTCACGATAGAAGTTTTTATAGTCGTCTTCTTCTAACTCGGTTGGTTGTTTAGTCCAAGCAGGATTAGGGTTGTTTATAATGTTGTCTACTTCTTTTGTAGGAGCAGGATCGTCTTCTTTAGCGTCTTTTGGTTTTGGTAAAGTTTCAGTTTTAGTACCAAATTTAATTGGTATTGGCATAAACTTGTTATACTTCACTAAAAGCTCCCTAATTTTGCTGTCTTCTAAAAATTCTTCTTCACCTTCAGAAATATGAAGTATAATTTCTGTACCTCTTTCAGTTTTATCGGCTTCTTCTAAAGTAAATTCTGGGCTACCATCGCAAATCCAATGCGCTGCAGGCTCGTCTTTAAAAGATTTTGTGATAATTTCTACTTTATCTGCCACCATAAACGCTGAGTAAAAACCTAGTCCGAAATGACCGATAATTCCGCTATCCTTAGCGCTGTCTTTGTATTTGTCTAAAAACTCTTCAGCACCAGAAAAAGCGACTTGGTTAATGTATTTTTCTACCTCTTCGGCAGTCATACCTAAACCTTGATCAATGATGTGTAATTTTTTTCCTTCTTTATCAATTTTTACTTCGATAATAGGATTACCATATTCGGTTTTAGCTTCGCCAATGCTTGTTAAATGTTTTAATTTAAGCGTAGCATCTGTTGCGTTACTAATAAGCTCACGTAAAAAGATTTCGTGATCGCTGTACAAGAATTTTTTAATTAAAGGGAAAATGTTTTCTACCGAAACGTTAATATTTCCTTTTGCCATAATATTTTGTTTTATGTTTAGTTTCCGCGAAAGCGAAAAAATATTATTAATTATACGTGTTGCATTAGACAACAAAAATGCCAATTAAGGTTGTGTGACAATATGACATAAAAAAACCGTTTAATTTAATTAAACGGTTTTTTGTAATGATGTTGTAATGTTATTTTTTGTTTTTTACATGTTTTTCTAACCATTGGTCTTGTTCCCAAAGCATGTGCATAATAGATTCTTTAGCTCTATAACCATGACTTTCTTTAGGTAACATTACTAATCTTACAGGCGCGCCTAATCCTTTTAAGGCATTAAAGTAACGTTCGCTTTGTAAAGGATAGGTACCAGAATTGTTATCTGCAACACCATGAATTAGTAATAATGGTGTTTTCATTTTATCGGCATTCATAAAAGGAGACATTGTGTTGTATATTTCTGGCGCTTCCCAATAGCTACGCTCTTCACTTTGAAAACCAAAAGGCGTTAATGTTCTGTTATAAGCACCACTTCTTGCAATTCCTGCAGCAAAAAGATTAGAATGAGATAGTAAATTTGCTGTCATAAAAGCACCATAACTATGTCCGCCAACAGCAACTTTGTTAGGGTCTATATAACCAAGATTATCTACTGCATCTATTGCTGCTTTTGCGTTAGCTACAAGTTGTGTTATAAATGTGTCGTTTGGTTCTTTGTTGCCTTCTCCAACAATTGGGAAAGCAGCATCGTCTAATACGACATAACCTTTAGTAACCCAATAAATAGGTGATCCCCAATATGGGTAAACAAACTCGTTAGGGTTTGCTGTGCTTTGGGATGCACTTGCTTTATCTTTATACTCTCTTGGATAAGCCCATAAAATCATTGGATATTTTTCTCCTTCTTTGTAATCTAATGGCAGGTATAATGTGCCTTCTAAATCTAAGCCATCATTACGCTTATAATTAATAACGCGCTTATCTACGCTTTCTAAACTCTTAAAAGGATTATCAAAATCTGTAATTGCTGTAAGTTTATTCTTTTTAATATTTCTAATGTAATAATTAGGGTAATCTGTTTTAGATTCTATACGAACAAGGATGTCTCCTTTTTTCATATCAATTGCAAAGTTTAAACTTTCTAGTTTATCTGTGTATTTAGATTTATATAAGCGTTTTGTTTTACCTGTTTTAATATTATACTCGTCTATAAAAGGAAATTGTCCTTCTTTAGAATAACCATCGCCCATTAGATAAAGATTGTCTCCGTTAATGGTTAGTGTGTAGCTGCCATATTTGTTTTTTGAAGACACAAAATCGCCTGGATCACTGTATACATCTTGATAATTTCTGTCAGAAATTATTTTAGCTTCAGCTGTAGTAGGATTAAATAAGTAAGTTTTTAAGTTTCTGGTATTCCACCAATAATCAAAAGCAATAGCTACGTTGTCATTACCCCATCTAATACCAGAAAAGCGTTGTTTTGTTTTAAGTATTTCTTTTGGTTGACCATTAAAAGGCGCATCTAATTGATACACTACATCTCTATAGTCTACTTTTACTTCAGGATCACCTTTATCTAATGCTTCTGCCCAAACTATTGTAGCGGGTTTGTCGCTTCTCCATTGCATACTGCGTTTCCCTGTTCTTGTAGCCATAAAACCTTTTGGTCTTACTTCGTCTAACGGAACATTGTTTACTGTTTTTACAAAGTTACCGTTAACATCATATATGTTGCTTTCGCTTGGGAATCTAGAATAAGTTACTAAATAAGAGAATGGACGTTTAATTTTTGTAACCATTATATAATTTCCGTCAGGAGAAAAACTTATACCGCGATACATGTCTGCATCTAAAAAATCAGTAACCTCTCCATTTATGGATAATTTTTTAATTTCAGAACGTGCTAATTGTTCAAAGTTAAACTCGTCATTAGGTGTTTTTAGTAGATCTTGATAAGTTCTGTTTTGTGCTTTTGCACCATCACTAACAGAAACGGTTGGACCAGAAGGAACAGCTGTAGCAGTATTTATAAGCTCTTTTCGGTCGTTTGGAAGCATTTTTACAAGAAGGTGTTTATTATCTTTAAACCAATTAATTGTACTTCTCATATTAGCGTTAACATTGGCGTTAGAAATTTTATATGCATTAGCGTTTTCTATATTTACAATCCAAACTTCAACTCCTTTAGGTGTTGTATTTAAGCAAGCTATAAGACTTTCGTCAGGAGACCAACTAAAATTAGATAAACGCGCATTGTCTGGTAAGCCTTTAACTTGTTTAGCCTCTTTGTCTTTAACTTGTTTAACTTTTAAATTTGTATAGTAATTGGTACGACTACCAATGTTAGTAATAGGATTAATTCTTAAACCAGCTAATCTTAGTTCGGTTTCAGAGAGTTCTTCAATAGATTTATATTGGTTACGATATAACAGTACCATATGCTCTCCTTTACTATCTATTTGTACACCTGGAGCAAGATCTGCATCTGCTAGTTCTAAAATTTCTTTAGAAGGTTTTTGATACGTTAAGTTTTGTTGTGCATATCCGTTTAGACACACAAAAATAAGTAGTAGTTTAATTAATGATTTTGCCATTTTACTTGAAATTAATTAGGACTTCAAGATACCTAAAAATGAAATTTATGACTTAAAACGATTTGTTAAACTTGTGTGAAAGACTTATTGGTAAAAATGGTTAATTATAGGTTGTTTTAATTATAATTTATTGAAATACTTTAAATTTGTATTATAAATATTAAGTATATGTACAATTCAAAAATTATAGGAATTGGTAAGTATGTGCCAGATAATGTGGTGACTAACCAGGATTTGTCCAAAATAATGGATACTAGCGACGAGTGGATTACAGAGCGCACAGGTATTAAAGAGCGACGTTGGGTCGTAGAAGGTAGCGACGATACTACAGCTACAATGGGTGTAAAAGCAGCAAAACAAGCTATAGAACGCTCTGGTTTAGATAAAGACGATATAGATTTTATCATTTTTGCAACTTTAAGTCCAGATATGTATTTTCCTGGTCCAGGCGTACAAGTACAACATGCTTTAGATATTAAAACTGTTGGCGCATTAGATGTGCGTAACCAATGTTCTGGATTTATTTATGCATTATCTGTTGCAGATAATTTTATAAAAACGGGTATGTATAAAAACATACTTGTAATAGGTAGTGAGTTACATTCTCACGGATTAGATAAAACCACAAGAGGAAGAGGTGTATCTGTTATTTTTGGTGACGGCGCAGGCGCAGTTGTAGTGAGTAGAGAAGAAGATAATAGTAAAGGAATATTATCTACACATTTGCATAGTCAAGGTGAACATGCAGAAGAATTAGTGCTAAAAGCACCAGGTATGGGAACACGTTGGGTGACAGATATTATTGCAGATAATGATGAGAATGACGACAGTTACTTCCCGTATATGAATGGACAATTTGTATTTAAAAATGCAGTTGTACGTTTTAGTGAAGTTATTATGGAAGGTTTGATAAAAAATAATCTTCAAAAGGAGAATATAGATATGTTAATTACTCATCAAGCTAACTTGAGAATAGCTCAATTTATTCAAAAGAAATTTGACTTGACAGATGATAAAGTGTATATTAACATTATGCGTTAT
>Ga0105235_100148_pt1 | contig 29009 bp, 31 predicted proteins | sample Virmet3819_2500_FD_90059 | JGI IMG/M metagenome (GOLD analysis project Ga0105235, IMG submission 90059) | Marine viral communities from the Southern Atlantic ocean transect to study dissolved organic matter and carbon cycling - metaG 3819_2500 | ecosystem: Environmental > Aquatic > Marine >... | reverse complement strand
GCGAACGATGCCGGCAAGAATGCCGCTTAGCGCAAGGCAAAGACCGAAGGCCTTGAACATCAGCGGCTCAACTGCCCCAGCCAGCATACCAGCCTGCTGCAGCAAATAGGCCGCCGCGGCGGCGACCAGTGCAAGGGGAAGCCCCCAAGCACTCCATAGTGTTGCCCGCAATAAATACTGCCATGTTTTCTGCTGCTCTCGGCGCTTAACCCATAGGGTCAGGCCACTAATACAGACATAGGCTCCGGCAAACCCCAGAGCGAACCACACCGTTTTCGACAACCAACCGGCAAAATTTCCAAAATGCAGCGGCCCCATAAGCGCAACGAGGTCACTGCCCAGCGAGGGCGATTGCCCCAATGCCGGTTTTTCACCAAGATTTTCGCCAGTCTGGGCGTCGAAGGAATAGCCTTTGGGCAGCAGCTCGCCCTCAGCTTGCCAGGGAAATACGCTAATGCGTGCGTCTTGCCTTCCCCAGTGGTCGACGGTTAAAAACCGCGTGCGATGCCCCGCCGCCCGAACGTCTTCCAACATGGCGTCGATATTCGCCATTTCGGCAGGGCGCGGGTCCTCGGCCGGAGGTAAGCCCTGAACGGTTTCGATAAGTTTTTCCTGGTCGCCGCCGAACGCCACCATGGCAATGGCGGGAATGGCAAAGGCGCCGGCCAGGCTATAGAAGCTGCCGGTAAACGCCAAAATAAACGCAAACGGCAGGTTCCAGGTACTCGCCATCACATGGGCGTCTTTGTGACTGAGCACATCTCCACCGCGCCGGCGACGTAAAAACGCATCTTTAATAAGATGGCGGTGCATGGCAAAACCGCTGACGCAGGCGACTAATAAACTCAGGCCAAGAATACCGGTTAACATCAGCCCCCAGGGCGAGGGCACATGCAGTTGCACATGCCATTCGACCAGAAAGTGTCCGAGCTTGCCGTAGTGGCTTTGCGCTTCGATCTCGCTCTGGGTGCCCTCAAAGCGCTGCAGGATGTCTCCACTTTCCGGGTCAAATACGAATAACACCCCCCTTTTCTTCCGGGTGCTCTCCATCCTCTGCCTCAGCATGGGTGTGGAAAAAAGCACGGATACGACCGCCTGCGGTTGCAAAGACAATGAGCTCGTCGAGATATTCGGGCGCCACATCGGCAGCGGCCTTTCTCAACATAGCATCAGTGCCCAGTGGAAAGGTTTCCGGTATAGCGGCCGGCAGCGGCGAGGCCCAGTCATTTATGTCGTCGGCGAACACCGCGATCGTGCCGGTTAAGATCACCCAGTAGAGCAGCAGGCCGAAAATCACCGCGCCCCAGCCGTGAAGCGCCAGCATCGTTTGAGTCGTTTTTTGCTGTAGCTTTAGCATCGAATTCTCGCCGTTTATTGCTGCGCTTGCAGTAGGTGCTGCGCAATCAACGCCGCGTGCACGGCAGTCAATATGAAGATCACTACCGAAGCGCGGCCCAGCCGATCCAATACGCTATAAAAGAACAGCACTGCCCAGATCGCGGGCAGCAGCACTACCGGAATAACGAAGTTATTAACCTGTGCCTGCCCCTCAGGCAGCCAGAGAGAACTGCCAGCCATAATAATGAGCGTGGCAAGTAGTACCAGCGGCCCAGCCAACACAAACCGCCAGATTTTTTCAGTGCGCGTTCCCGCCATCACTCCCGTCTCTCTGCTTTTTCATCCCTAATTTGTCAGCGCGATGACTGCGCCGCGCAGGCGCGAGTTGGCGCTGCAGCGCATTATAACGAGAACGATTTTCATTTGCCATTAAGGGGCGCGCATTTTCTTGCGCCTGCGCAGGAGTAGCAGTAACGGCACCACACCGCCGCCCTTCCGGCGCAGGAGGGAGGAAAATTCGAATAGGGGGATAGGGTTGGCGAGCGCCGTTTATTTAACTTGCTGCTTAGCCAGTTTTCTCGCCAGTGTGCGGCGATGCATACCGAGGCGGCGTGCGGTCTCAGAGATGTTAAAGTCGGTTTCAGCCAGGGTTTGGTGGATGCGTTCCCACTCCAGGGTTTTGATGGAGGTCGCACGCCCCGTCACTTTTATATCGGCGTTGCCTTCGGCATTGTTGAAGGCCGCTTCAATGTCATCGGTATTTGAGGGCTTGGCTAAGTAGTGGCAGGCGCCAAGTTTCACCGCCTCAACCGCCGTGGCAATGCTTGCGTAGCCGGTGAGCACCACAATGAGCATATCGCTGTCGTGTTTGTGCAGGGCCTGTACACAGGCAAGACCCGAGGCCTCGCCGTCGAGCTTTAAGTCCACCACGGCATAACCGGGAGAGACCTCTGCCAGCAGCGCTTCCACCTGTTCCAGGCGGGTGGCGTGATGAACCTTATAGCCGCGGCGCTCAAATGAACGGCGGAGCGTGCGCGCAAACGCCTCGTCGTCTTCGACGAGCAACAAGGTTTTCTGATCGTGCTCGGCCTCAGCCATTGCATTAGTCCTCTTTTAACACCAGCGCATCGAGGGGGAGGCGAAGCATAACCTCCGCACCGCCCTCGTCAAGGTTGCGCGCCGCAAATACACCGCCCAACATCCTCGCTACGTTAAACACCAGAAACAGCCCCAACCCGCTACCTGGCCGCCCCTTGGTGGATTGATAGGGCTGGCCGAGGCGCTGGTAAACTTCCGCAGCAAAACCGGGGCCGTGGTCGCGCACCGCAATAATTAAGGTGTCGGCGTCGCGCTGCACGGTCAGCGCAATCCATTGCGGCGACGCTTCTAAAGCGTTATCCAGCAGATTACACACGGTTTGCTTGAGCACCGAGTCTGAGGCGATGTCGACATCCTCGCCAAACTGGTTGTCGAAGCGCAACTCTCGGCTATTGCGTGTGCTGCGCCATTCATCGACCAGCTCATCAAAAAACTCACAAACGGTAGTTTCTACCGAGACTTCACCGCGCGTTTCGCCCGCCGACATGAGTATCCCGCTAACAATCTCCTTGCAGCGCTTAACCTGGGTTTGCATTTCGCCGATGTCATCACCCAGGTCAGCGGAATCGCGGAACACCGGCATGTGGCGCCAGTCGCCCAAAATAACGTCGATAGTCGCCAGCGGCGTTCCCAACTCGTGGGCAGCGCCAGAGGCGAGCAAGCCCATTCGCAGAATATGCTCTTCCTCGGCGGCCCGCTGCCGCAAGTCGGCCAAGCGGGCGTCGTGTTCTCTATGAGTACGGGTAATACGGTTAACAAAGATCACCAACAAGGCTGCCGTCAGTACCACACAGATAAACATGCCCTGCACGTAAACACTGTCGACACCGAGGTGGTAGTCCAGTGGCAAGCCAGCCAGCGGATGGCCGACTTCCGCCAGCCACAAAAAACACAGTGCGGCGACGCCCGCCAGTGTCCAAGCCAGTGGTGCCACCATCAGCACCGCCGCCAACCCCACTTGCAGTACATAAAGAAAGGCAAAGGGGTTGCTGACACCGCCGCTCAGGTAGAGCTGAGCCGTGAGGGTGAACATGTCGACCAGCAGTCCGACAAATAACTCGCCGGCGTAGAGCTCGCGACCGAGACGCAAACTGATTTCGTACACCAGGTTGTAGGCCGCCAGCCCCGCCAATACCCCACACATTTTTGCCAGTGGCAGATCGACCCCCAAACTAAAATGAGTGACCAATATGGTAAATAGCTGCCCGAGCACCGCCAACCAGCGCAGCTGCACCAGCTGGCGCATATGTTTGCTGAGGGTTTCATTGTTGCGATAGCTGAGTAGCGACATGGCGGCCAACAGAGCGCCTGCCCTGGCCCGGGGGTGTGACATTCTAGGGTTTCTCCCACGCGGTGATAGCGGTCGTTATTATACGTAAGAGACGGCCATCCAGCTCTAGAGCGCGCCGGCCTGCTTAGCGGCGGCGCTTCGCCTCTCGATACAGCATAGCAGCCGCAGCCAAAACCATGGCGGCTAGCGCATACCAGGTCAAGGCGTACACCATGTGAGAGTTGTGAAAGGTGACAACAGTCAGCCCACTGGCCGGGGCATTGGCACCAGATTCCGCCGTTTTTGCATCGACGAAGTATGGCGCCAGCGGCACGTTCAAGGCGTTTGCCATTGCCTCGACATCCCGCGAATACCAGCGCTGTTGTTCAGGGAGGTTATCGCGCAGAAATGCGCCCTCCGGCTCAGTGAGCCTGAGCAAGCCAGTCACTTCCTGAGGCCCTTCCGGCGGTAAAGGTGCGCTCACGCCTTGGTCGATATAGCCGCGATTCACCATCACCGTGCCGGCGTGCTCGGTGCGCAGCGGCGTCATCACCCAGTAGCCGCTGCCCAGTTCGGTGACGGCTTTGGCGAGCAGTGTCGCATCGCTAAGGTATTCGCCGCGAAGGCGAATGTGGCGGTATTCATCGCGGTCTCGATTGATACCGGGCCAATCTGCAATGCCTGGCGCCGCTTGCGCAGCGGCGTCCACGCGTGCAGTGACGCGCTCAATCAGCCCAAGCTTCCATACCCGTCGCTCCAGTTGCCAGTTACCCAAGGCCACCAAGCCCGCCGCCGTTGCCAATGCGACCAGCATGGCAACGGCAAGAAAGAACTGATGGCGGCGCGACGTGGGCGAGGCAGCCATAAGCGCCTTACATCATCCCCGGCATCATGCGGACGTTCATGTTGTACATGACCCACAATGAGCCGAACAAAGTGATGAACAGCAGCACCGCTGTAAATAGTAGCGACAGCATATTCCAGCCGCCTTCGGACTGAAAATTCATGTGCAGGAAGTACACCATGTGCACCAGAATCTGCACAACGGCGAACCCGAGGATCACCATCGCAGTCGTGCTATTGGAGTCGAAGACATTGCCCATAACCAGCCAGAAAGGAATGGCCGTGAGAAACACCGACGCCAAAAAGCCAATCATATAGCCGCTGAAGGACGCGTGCGGCAGCTCTTCGTGGTGTTCGTGATCGTGATGATCGCTCATGACATAGACCCCATCAGATAGACAAAGGTAAAGACACCAATCCAAATGACATCAAGGAAGTGCCAGAACATCGACAGACAAAATACCCGGCGGCGATTCGTTAAGGTCAGGCCGTGCTTAGACAGCTGCAGCAACAGCGTTACCAACCAAATCACACCAATGGTTACGTGCAAGCCGTGGGTACCGACCAATGCAAAGAAGGCGGTTAGAAACGCACTGCGCTGTGGGCCCGCTCCCTGATGAATCAGGTGGTAAAACTCATACAGCTCAACGCTTAAAAACGCCGTGCCCAACACGCCGGTGAGTGCCAGCCAGAGCAGTGTGCCCTGCAGCTTGTTCTGCTGCATTTGCAGCAGCGCAAAGCCGTAGGTGATCGACGACAGCAACAAGAAGGCGGTGTTGATCGCCACCAGCGGCAGGTCGAACAAGTCGGCACCAGTGGGGCCACCGGCAAAGCTTTGGCTCAGTACCCCATAGGTTGCAAACAGTGCCGCAAAGATGAGGCAGTCGCTCATCAGGTACAACCAGAAACCCAGCAGCGTACCGTTAGGCGCGTGGTGATCGCCGCGCACGAAAAACTCCAGGTCGCCGTTTTTCGTCGCAGCCGTGGCAGTGGGATGTGACATTAGGCTTTCACCTCACTTGCTTGCGTTTCGATGCGCGCCACCTCATCAGCGGGGATGTGGTAGTCGCGATCGTAGTTAAAGGTATGCACGATGGTCGCCAGAATCAGCGCCACCAGCGACAGCGCCGCGGGCAGCCACATGTGCCAGATCAGGGTAAAGCCCAGCACCGTGCTGATACCGGCAATCACCATTCCCGCCGCTGTATTTTTCGGCATATGGATCGGTAAGAAGCCGTCTTGAGGGCGCTTCACACCGTTGGCCTTCATTTGCCACCAGGCGTCGTTGTCATGCACGCGCGGGGTAAAGGCAAAGTTGTACTGCGGCGGAGGCGACGTGGTCGACCACTCCAGCGTACGGCCATCCCAGGGGTCACCGGTTTCGTCGCGCAGTTGGTCGCGCTTGCGGTAGCTGAAATAGAACTGCAGCAGGAAGCAGATAATACCGATGCCGACTAACACGGCGCCGACCAGCGCGATCTGGAACCAGATCTGCAGCGACGGATCGTCAAAGTGGCTCATGCGACGCGTTACGCCCATCAGGCCCAATACGTACAGCGGCATAAAGGCCAGATAGAAACCGATAATCCAGAACCAGAAGGTCATCTTGCCCCAGAAGGGATCCAGCTTGTATCCCGTTACTTTCGGGTACCAGTAGGCGATAGCTGCAAACACACCAAAGACCACACCACCGATAATCACATTGTGGAAGTGAGCAATCAGGAACAGGCTGTTGTGCAGTACAAAGTCAGCGGAAGGCACCGCCAACAGTACGCCCGTCATACCACCGATAACAAAGGTCACCATAAAGCCGACCGTCCACAGCATGGGCACGTCAAACTTGATACGACCGCGATACATGGTAAACAGCCAGTTGAACACCTTGGCACCGGTCGGGATCGAGATGATCATGGTGGTGATGCCGAAGAAGCTATTCACCGTTGCCCCGCTTCCCATGGTGAAGAAGTGGTGCAGCCATACCAGGTAGGACAGGATGGTAATGACCACTGTCGCATAGACCATCGACGAGTAACCGAACAGACGCTTGCCGCTGTAGGTCGCCACAATTTCTGAGAACACACCAAACAGTGGCAGGATCAGGATATAGACTTCGGGGTGACCCCAAATCCAGATTAGGTTCACGTACATCATGGCGTTACCGCCAAGGTCGTTGGTGAAGAAGTTAGTGTCGAGGTAGCGATCCATCGACAGCATCGCCAGCACCGCAGTCAGCACGGGGAAAGCCGCCACAATCAGGACGTTAGTGCACAGCGCTGTCCAAGTGAATACCGGCATTTTCATCATCGACATGCCCGGTGCCCGCATCTTCACGATAGTAACCACGAAGTTGACGCCCGACAGCAGTGTACCGACCCCGGCAATCTGCAGGGCCCAAATATAGTAGTCCACCCCCACGCCCGGGCTTTGCAGTATCCCGGTCAATGGCGGGTAGGCCAGCCAGCCCGATTTCGCGAACTCACCCACGAACAGTGACATCATCACCAGAATCGCGCCCGAGGCCGTCATCCAGAAGCTGAAGTTGTTAAGGAAGGGGAAGGCGACATCGCGGGCACCGATTTGCAGCGGCACGATGTAATTCATAATGCCGACCACAAAGGGCATGGCCACGAAGAAGATCATAATCACGCCGTGGGCGGTGAAGATCTGGTCGTAGTGATCCGGCGGCAGGTAGCCCATGGAATCACCAAACGCGATGGCCTGCTGGATACGCATCATGATCGCGTCGGCAAAGCCGCGCAGCATCATCACAATACCCAGAATCATATACATCACACCGATGCGTTTATGATCGATACTGGTAAACCATTCGGTCCACAAGTAGCCCCACAGTTTGGCGCGAGTAACCGCAACCAGCAGGGCAACACCACCAATCGCTACCATGGCGAAAGTCGCCACAATAATTGGGTCGTGGTAAGGAATGGCCTCCAGACTGAGTCGGCCAAAAATCATTTTACCTAGGTCGAACGTGTCAGACATGGGAATTACCGGCGCCCCAGGCGCTGTTCGGGTGAATAGAAGGGCTGCACTGCAACCCGCTCAAAATGTGAGGCATCAATGCGCATGGTGATCTGCCTCGTGTTGACTGTGATCCTGATGACCGCTGTGGCCGCCCATCATGTCCTTCATGCACAGCGTGCCGGGATCAACGCAGCGGTTAAGAATGGCGTCGTAGAGGCCGGGCATCACCGTGTTGAAGTAGCGAACCGGGTCATACTGACTGGGTTTCTCCAGCTCTTTATACGCGGTACGGCTCAACTCGGTGCCCTCGTTTTTAACGGTGTCCAGCCACTGAGCAAAGCCTTCGTCGGTCTTGCCGTGGAATTTAAAGCGCATACCGTTAAAGCCTGCACCGGAGTAGTTAGCAGAGAAACCGTCGTAGACGCCTTCCTCATTAATAACGGCGTGCAACTGCGTTTCCATGCCACCCATGGCGTAGATCTGGCCCGCCAGGGCCGGGATGAAAAACGAGTTCATCATCGTTGTTGCGGTGATCTTAAATTTAATCGGACGATCCAGCGGTGCCGCCAGCTCGTTAACCGCCGCCACATCGTACTCGGGGTAGAAGAACAACCACTTCCAATCCATCGCGACCACTTCCACGATCAGCGGCTCCACACCGGCCGGGACCGGCTTGCCTTCATCCACGCGATCGAGCGGGCGATAAGGGTCGAGTTGGTGAGTACTCACCCAGGTCATGGCGCCCAGGGCAATAATGATTGCCAGCGGCGCCGCCCAGATCACCAACTCCAAATGCGTTGAGTGATCCCAGTCGGGCTGGTATGTTGCTTTTTTGTTCGACGCACGATAGCGCCAAGCAAACAGCAGTGTCAGCGCAATGACGGGCACAACGATAATTAACATAAGTACCGTTGCCCAAATAATCAGGTCAGCCTGCTGAGCGGCGATATCGCCCGAGGGCGACATAACAACCCAGTCGCAGCCACTGATCATTGCGACACCCGCCGTCGCAGCTAATGATTTGATAAGGGTTTTGAACACTGTCATCGCTACACGCTTGTCCAGTTATTGCATTGGGTTGTGGACTGTACGTGAACGAATAGGGAGTGAGAATTGGACAATTTGTCCTATGTTCGCTTTCAAACAAAGCCGTTAGGCTTCGTGTCACTCAGAGTACTACGGGCGGAAAACACCTTCTGACTATGGCAAATTTAACAGCAAATACCTCAACAGCTGAGGACATGAAAACCCCAGCGGGACACTCTCCAGTCGCCCCCAGCGAGATAGCAGTGGGCGTCATTATTGGCAGAGCTTCCGAGCATTTTGACTTCTTCGTGTTCGGTATCGCCTGCGTGCTGGTCTTCCCGCATGTCTTCTTTCCTTTTACTGACTCGCTAAATGGCATGCTCTATGGCTTTGCCATTTTCGCTATGGCCTTCGTTGCTCGCCCCTTCGGCACCGCACTATTCATGGCCATTCAGCGCCGCTGGGGCCGAAGCGTTAAGCTAACCGTATCGCTCTTCCTGTTGGGAACCGCGACGGCGGGCATCGCCTTTTTGCCAAGCTACGCCAGCCTGGGGCAGCGCCATCTTCCTGCTTGCCGTGTTTCGAATCTTGCAGGGCTTTGCGTTAGGCGGCTCATGGGACGGCCTACCATCACTGCTCGCATTGAATGCGCCCCCGGCTAAGCGCAACTGGTATACCATGTTCGGCCAGCTGGGTGCGCCTATCGGCTTCCTGCTTGCCAATGCACTGTTCTTGTACCTAACACTCAGCGTAAGCCAGGAAGATTTCCAAAACTGGGCGTGGCGCTACCCCTTCTTTGTCGCCTTCGCAATTAACGTTGTCGCCCTGTTCGCACGACTGCGTCTGGTGCTCACCGAAGAGTACACACTGGCGATGGAAGAGAAAGAGCTGGAGCCGGTCAGCACCAAGAAAATGCTCGATGAAGAAGGCCCAACGATCTTCCTCGGCGCCTTCGCCGCACTGGCCAGCTACGCCCTGTTCCACATTGTGACGATTTTCCCGCTGTCGTGGATCTCGCTGCAGAACTCTCAGGTCATCACCAATGTGCTGACCGTGCAAATCTTCGGTGGTGTGATCGGCGTTGTCGCAACCCTCGCCTCGGGCCTGATTGCCAGCCGCCTCGGTAAGCGAGCACTGGTTGCCTCGATGGCGGTGCTGATCGCTGCCTTCGCCGCCTTTGCCCCCGCACTACTTGGCGGCTCGGCGGGTGCGCAAAACGCCTTTATCCTGATCGGCTTTGCGCTGCTCGGTTTGTCATACGGCCAATCGTCGGGAACCGTTACCGACAACTTTGCCCCGCGCTTCCGCTATGCCGGTGCGGCACTGACTTCTGACTTCGCCTGGTTGTTCGGCGCAGCCTTTGCCCCGCTGATCGCCCTGGGGCTGTCTGTGCACTTCGGTTTGACCGCCGTGTCCGGCTACCTGCTCTCCGGTGCGCTAAGCACCCTGCTGGCACTTTATATCCTGCGCCGCCTCGCGGCGAAGTAAGCCAGCTCCCTTTTAGGCTCTCGCCCCACTCCCCCGGGGTGGGGGCCTTGTTTTCCCGCCACCTTCTCGCAAATCCAAAGCCACCCCGACACCCTATAAGTTCTAGAGATCACTACTGGGGTTAGGCATGCGCCGAGGACTATTTTTATTCAGTAACGACCTTCGTCTGCACGACAATGCAGCGCTGCGGCGCATTGCCAGTCAAGTAGACGAGTTGTTGCTCGTGTATTGCCTGGACCCAGAGTTATTCCGGCCTCGGTTCTGCCAAACCCCGGCTCTGGGCAGCCACCGCCTGAAATTTATCCAGGAGAGTCTGCGCGACCTACAGGCGCAACTGGCCTCGATGGGCCAGCGGCTTACCATTGTCGAGGCGTCGGCAGGGCGCACGATTCCGGCGCTGGTCGAGCGCTACGACGTTGCAGTCATCGCGCAGGCGCAGGCCATCGGGCTGGATGAGCGCCGACAGTGGCAAGCCCTGCAACAACAGCTCCCCAACTGCCGTTTTATCGAGGCCAATAATCACTGTTTGTTTGAAGTCGACGAGCTGCCGTTTTCGCTGGGCGGCCTGCCAGAAAGCTTTTCAAAATTTCGCCGCAAACTCGGCGACCAGCTTCCCAGCCCCGCGCTCGCCGCACCCGCTTCGCTTCCGCCGCCACCTGCCGGTTGGCGCACCGAGAGCCACGCAGGTTACAGCGCCGCTGGTGAACAACGATTTATTGGCGGTGAAACGGCCGCCATCGCTCACTTGAAAAATTATTTTTCAACAGCGCTGCCCACCGAGTACAAAGCAACACGCAATGCACTGTGGGGGTGGGAGACCTCGACCAAGTTTTCTGCCTGGCTGGCAAACGGCTGCCTGTCGCCCAGGCGACTGCTCGATACGCTGATCGACTACGAGCAAAGCGTGCAGCGCAATGGCTCCACCGAGTGGATTTACGTTGAGTTGCTTTGGCGGGAGTACTTCCAGTTCTATGCCCTGCGCCACGGCGCAGACCTGTTTTCATTTTCAGGCATTAAGCACCAAAAACCGCTAACGAGCTTTTACCCACAACGCTTTCGCCAGTGGTGCGAGGGCACAACGCCCTACCCCATCGTTAATGCGTGTATGCGCGAGCTAAATGCCAGCGGCTATATGAGTAACCGAGGGCGGCAGATCGTCGCGAGTTGCTTCGTCCATGAGATGGGGCTGGACTGGCGCTACGGCGCGGCCTATTTTCAGCGCCAGCTTATCGATTACGACATCGCCAGCAATTGGGGGAATTGGCAGTATCTGGCAGGTGTTGGCGCTGATCCGCGCGGACACCGACACTTTGACCTGAATAAGCAAACCGAACAGTTCGACCCCGATGGTGAATTCCGCCGTCACTGGCTCGGTGAGGACGCCACCGCCGTCGAGCTCGACCATATCGATATCGTTGACTGGCCCATCCTGAGAGAGGGGCAATGAGCCGCGCCATTCAACTGGTGTGGTTAAAGCGCGACCTTCGCCTCAGCGACCACGCCCCCCTTGCCAACGCCTGCGCGGCGGGCGGACCGGTACTACTTCTATACATTTTCGAACCGAAATTACTGGCCGACCCCCACTATGATGAGCGTCACTGGCGCTTTGTGTGGCAGTCGCTGGAAGCCATGCAAACCGCGCTGAAACCCTTTGACGGGCACGTTCAGGTATTGCACGGCGAGGCACTGGCAATTTTTTCCGCTCTGCAGCAGCGCCTTACCATCGACACCGTTTTCAGCCACCAGGAAATCGGGCTGGCCTCCACGTTTGCTCGCGACCGCCGACTTTCCGCGTTCTTCACCGCATCAAACATACACTGGCAGCAGAGCCCTAGCGGCGCCGTTCAGCGCGGCGCAACGCATCGGCGCGGCTGGGACAGTCGGTGGCAGAAAGTCATGCGCGCCTCACCGGCCGCGCCGTCACTGAATAGCACCACATTTGCAGAACCTCTGCAGCTAAACGGCTTTGACATGCAGCCACCGGCAGGCTGGACAAGCCCAAATGTCGCCTTTCAGCAGGGCGGTGCTGATGCCGCCTGGCAAACCCTGCACAGCTTCTTTGAGCAACGTGGCAAGGACTACTACCGCTCACTGTCCAGCCCTGAGCTGAGTCGCGCCGCCTGTTCCCGTCTGTCGCCATACTTGGCGTGGGGCTGCATTAGCCTGCGCGAGGTCTATCAATATTTACTCGCGCGCTGGCGCACGCCCGGCTGGTCTCGCAGCCATGTCGCCTTTTCCTCACGGCTTCACTGGCACTGCCACTTTATGCAGAAATTTGAAAGTGAATGTGAAATGGAGACGCGGCCACTCAATCGCGCCTACGAGGCGTTTCCATGGCGGGAGGGGGAAGACGCGGATCGCGACCTGATCGCCTGGCAATCGGGTAAAACCGGCTATCCTTTAGTGGATGCCTGCATGCGCTGCCTGCAGGCCACCGGTTACATCAACTTTCGGATGCGCGCCATGTTAGTGAGCTTTCTCTGCCATCACCTACGGATCAATTGGACGCGGGGTAGCCGGCACCTGGCATCACTATTTCTGGATTTCGAGCCCGGCATTCACTACCCACAAATGCAAATGCAAGCCGGCGTTACCGGGATCAATACGCTGCGTATCTACAACCCTGTTAAACAATCCCAGGAGCACGACCCCGAGGGAACCTTTATTCGCCAGTGGTTGCCAGAGCTGGCAAACCTGCCCAGCCCCGTCATCCATCAACCGTGGCATATTCCACCACTGGAGGCGGCCATGTATCACTTCACACCGGGCAAGGATTACCCGCTACCCATCGTCGATATAAGCGTCAGCGGGAAAACAGCACGAAGCGTGTTCTGGCAGTGGCGCGCCCGTCCCGATGTTAAGCAAGAAGCCCAGCGTATCTTGGCCACGCATGTGCGCCCCAAACTCAACACCACCCCGACGAAGCGAGCCGGATAATGCGCCAGTATCAACGTCTGCGATTGATTCTCGGTGACCAACTGAACGCCAGCCACAGCTGGTACCGAGAGCACGACGATCAAACTCTTTACGTTATTGCCGAGCTGCATCAGGAAGCCAGCTACTGCCGACACCACATTCAGAAACTGTGCGGCTTTTTCGCCGCCATGGAGCAGTTTGCCAATGCGCTAAAAAAAGCGGGCCACCATGTCCTGCACCTGAACCTGGATGACACTGCAGAAGATGCCGACCTCAACGCCCTGCTGCTACGCTTATGCCGCCACTACGCGGTTTCACAGCTTGAGTATCAGCAACCTGACGAGCACCGGGTGCATCAGCAGTTACAAGCGCTGACACTAGCAAATGGCGTGCAGCATCACTGCGTAGACAGCGAGCACTTCATGCTGCCCTTTGCGGAACTGGGGCAGTATTTTACGGCAGGCAAAGCCCAGAAAATGGAATTTTTCTATCGCAAAATGCGCAAACGCTTTCACGTGTTAATGGACGGGGAAAACGGCGATGAGCCCCGTGGCGGGCGGTGGAATTACGATGCAGATAACCGCAACAAGCTCCGTGCTGAGGACCTCGACGGCATCCCCGAGGCGCTGTGTTTTGCCAACCCCGTTGGGCCGATTCGCGAGCGCATTGCCCGCCACAACATCGCCAGCATCGGCCAGGGCGGCGACGAGCTTCCCTGGCCGATTACCCGCCAGCAGGCCCTGCAACTGCTCACGTATTTTTGTGAGCAGCTGCTGCCGAACTTCGGGCGCTTTCAAGACGCCATGACTGCACGTAGCGAGCACCGGTGGAGCCTTTACCATTCGCGCCTCGCCTTTGCGATGAACAGCAAGCTGTTGTCGCCAAAGCAGGTGATTGATGCATCTCTGAATGCCTTTGAGCGAAGCGATGGCGCGATAGACATTGCGCAAATCGAGGGTTTTATCCGCCAAATTTTAGGCTGGCGAGAATTTGTGCGCGGCGTTTATTGGGCAAATATGCCCGACTACGGCGAGCGCAATGCCCTGAATGCCCAGCGACCGCTGCCGCGTTGGTATTGGAACGGCGAGACACACATGCACTGCCTGAAGCAGGCAATAGACCAGTCACTGACGCACGCCTACGCCCATCATATCCAACGCCTAATGGTCACCGGGAACTTTGCGCTGCTGGCTGGCATTCATCCCGATGCGGTCGACAGCTGGTACCTGGGCATTTATATCGATGCCCTGGAGTGGGTGGAAATGCCCAATACTCGCGGCATGAGCCAGTACGCCGATGGCGGCTTGGTGGCCAGTAAAGCCTACGCCGCGAGCGGTAACTACATGAACAAAATGAGCGACTACTGCGGCGACTGCCACTACAAGGTGAAAGAAAAAACAGGCGAGCGAAGCTGCCCTTTAAATAGCCTGTACTGGCATTTTATGCTGCGCCATCGCGAGAATTTTGCGCGTAACCCGAGGGTGGGCATGGTTTACAAAAGCTGGGATAAGATGGCTGATGACAAGCAACAAGCCGTGTTGCAACGCGCCGACTGGTGCCTGGAGAATATCGACACGCTATAGTGTTTGCACCTTTACACAGGAGCGCCACATGGAAGACAGCCAAGTACGCGACCAGCTCGCCTTAGAGCGCACCCTTCTCGCCAATGAACGCACGCTGCTTGCCTATTTGCGCAGCGCCCTCGCCTTCGCCGCTGCTGGTGCAGCCATCCTTCATTTCTACGCTCAACAAGCGCTGCTGGTCACCTTGGCATGGGGCTTAGTCGCCGCCGGCGCGGCCATCGGCATTTGGGGCGCCTACCGCTTTGCTCAAGTTCGCAGGCGCCTGCGCAATTAAACCAGGCGAACAATGAACAGCCCGGCGAGTAAGCAGGCGATCGCAACGCTGCTAAGGCAGCAGCGCAAACTGATATACCAGCTGGGTAAACCATAGCGGTAATAGCGAAACAAGTCATAACACCAGAGAATACCGAGCAGAATGGCCAGCGTAAGGTAGGCTTGCGCCATTGGCATCCACACCGTAAATGCCACCGCGATCGCCGCCGCCATTCCCAGCAAGGCATCGTTGAAGCGCGGCGCCGAAAAGGTCCCTCCCCAAAGCGTTCCCGCCATAAAAGCGGTGATTGCCACGCCATAACTGTGCAGCGCCACCTGGCCGGTCAGGCCAGCCCAACTGCCGCCGACATACACCGCCCACAGCGCTGCAATAAACGGTATCGCACCCAGCGCACCTGCCAGCAGATAGCTGCGTTGCGCAATGCCTGTTGTCGCCATAAGTTTTCTCCTCTTTCGTCAGTGATACGAAAAACAAGAAAAGCCCGGATTTATCGTCCAGAAACAAAAAAGCGCCCGAGGGCGGGCGCAAGCTGTGAAACGACCACCCGGGAGAGTGGTCACGCACTAAAAGTGTTAGCGGTAGGGGACGGTCTGAAACAGCACATCGGTCAACTGAAAGGTGCCCGCGGGCTTTTGGTCAAAGGCTAATTTAATTGACGACAGCGCACTGAGGTCGACGCCGGCATCGTGAATCACTTTGGCATCCAGTCGGAACGGCAGCATATTAATGACCGTCTTGGCTCCGGTATCGCGCGCCGAAACTGTCAGCCCCGGCGGAAAATACAGCGCGTCGCTGTAGTCGCTGGCGAGCAAGGTCACGGCGTTGCCAGACACATCGCTGAGCGTGAGATGCAGGTCCTGGCCAGTGGCATTTTCCGGTGTAACACTCACCCCCATACGCAGCGTCAGAAAGTCTGCCGCACTGGCGTCCAGACCCTCAGCGGGCAGGGCAAATTCAATACTGGCGCCCGTTCCCAGATAGTTGGCAAACACCTGCGGCGCTTTAGAGATGGTTGAGGGCGACGGACAACGGTCTTCATTCATGCCCAGTAAGTCTTCCAAACTACCGCCATTTGGCGCGCACCAGCCGGTAAAGGTGAAGCCGTCAAATGTATTGGCGCCAAATTCGTTCATCAGTAACGAATCCTCGCTGAGCGTTTTGTCGACGACGATCAGGTTTTCTGATGACTGATGAAAGGACAAATGCAGTCGCTCGTCACAGGTATCAACCCCCTCTGGACAGGCACTGGCGGGCGCGCTATCCAAAGCGCTCCAATACCCGGCGAATTGCTCTTCACCGCCAGCGAAAAGGCGCAGGAAGCTGCTGATCAAAAACTCGCCGTGGCGGCGCTGGTCACTGCGGCTAAAGCGGCCGCTTACCGGCGAGGCTTCCGTGCAATAAGGGTCAAAGCCATTCAGGGTGGCGTCATCGTTAAACCAAAAGTCGTTGTAGTAATTGTGGTTGGCGCCCATCGCGGTAAGCATGAATTGCGGCTGCGACACATCGTCGGTGTTGTAGCGAACATTGTCATACATATATACCCCGTGGAGGGTCGACACGTCGCCGTCACAGTAGGGTGACAGAGTGGCCCAGGCGGTATTGAGCGGCAGTTCGGAGTCAAAATCAGTAGGTGCTAGGGAGAACACCGCCTTTATGTCGTGGGGCTGGTCAAAATCGCTAGTGCGGCGAAATTGCGGGTCTTGGTTGTAGGTGATGGTTTTGGCAACTCCATTACCGCCCCGGGAGTGCCCCATCAGGCCGATGCGGCTGAGGTCAATGCTGTCGAGCAAAACGCTAAAGTCATTACCGGCCTCATCCTGGTGGTAGGCCGAGTCGGGCTGGGTGGCGATATCGCGGAAAATATCCAAGTGGTGCAATATCACTTCCGCCCGGGCGGTGATGCCCTGGTCGTTAGAACCTGAGTCCTGGGCGTTGATGTCATTCACATCCACCGACAGCACCACATAGCCGTGGGAGGCCATGGTGTCGGCAATATAGTCATAGCCTTTATCCGAGCGGATAGGCACTAAACCGTTTGCTTCGCAGTCCGTGCCAGAAGATTCGTCGCCACTGGCATCGCCAGTAGTCGAGCAGGTTGAGTGGCGGCCGTGCTGGAACAGAATCAGCGGAAAGCCGTCTTCGGGTATGTCACTGGCGCGGTCTACCACCGGGTAGTGAATCACACCGAGAATATCCACCGGGTCGGCAAACTGGTCGACGCTGCTGCCGTCGCTATCATCAATATTGCGGGTCGCCATCACCGCGGCATATTGGTAATCGATGGGGCCGGCAATCTGGTAGGGGCCCTGCGTGTCAGCATCTGGCGCGGCGCCATCAAAGCGGCTTTCAGAGAAAACCGGTGTTTCAACGACAGGTGGGGTGGGATCATCGACCACGCCTCCCTCCCCCCCTGCGCCCGATGAGCTTCCCGATCCGCCACAGGCGGTCAGTAACATCAGTGCACTACCTACGATCCACTTGCGAGGCGAATCAAAAGACGACGAATAAACCATGACACCACTCCTTACTGCTTTAAAGGATGACTTGCATCGGTGCCCTCCTGGCTTACGCTGCAAAAGTAGCCGCTGCATAACTCACTATCGCAGCGGCGAATAACAAGGTCACTGCAGCTTTAATGCCAGCTTTTCAAAAATTAGTATTGCAGTGAAAGTCGGTGTTTTTTCGATCAATCGCGCATCTAACGCCCTTTTATAGGGCGCTGCGGGATGCATTCAGCACGTAGTGCACCAGTAATGACCGCGCCAGTGCGCTCACTGGAAGCGGGTTTTCAACTTGCGGCCAACACCACATCAAGCTATAAGAAGCCGCCATTTTCATTGCAAACTCCGGTACACTTGAGCGCATGGATTCAAAACCTCAAAACGCAGAACTCCCCTTCGGCAGCGCGCCGCAATTTCGCTTGAAAGCGGGCTTGTTCCCGCTGACGCAACTCGATATCAGCGACTATGAGCACAGCTGCTTTGAGCAGCAGTTGCGCGCCAAAGCCGCCGAAGCGCCGGCCTTTTTCCAGCACACCCCGGTCGTGCTCAACCTAGAGCCCTACCAGGGCACGCTGGCGCCGCCCGTGCAGGAAATGGCCGCACTGTGCCGCGAGCATGGCTTGATTCCCGTCGCCCTGCGCAGCCCGGATGACGCAATACAGGAACAGGCGCGCGCTTGCGGACTGGCCATCATGCCCGCTGGTCGCCCCGCTCGCGAAACTGCCGATACATCTGACACCTCCGGGGCTTCCGAGACCCCGGCGGCCAAAACAGAGCCAGAGACCGCCGCGCCAACCAGCGAGGCATCCACCGCGCGGCCCAGCAAAGTGATCGACACGCCGATTCGCTCCGGCCAACAGGTTTACGCCGCCGGCGGCGACTTAATTGTGCTGTCGTCGGTATCAGCCGGCGCGGAAGTACTCGCCGATGGCAATATTCATGTTTACGGCGCACTCCGCGGACGCGCTCTGGCAGGTGTACGCGGCGACACTTCTGCACGAATATTTTGTCAGAGTTTGGAGGCCGAACTGGTATCTATCGCCGGAACCTTTAAGCTGGATGAAGATTTTCGCGGCCAGCATTGGAAGTCCGCCGCAAAGATTCGCCTCGACGAGCAAACATTAGAGATTCAACCACTCAGTTAATAGAAAGAAGGGCGCAACCCGCCCTGCCAACATATAAGGGAGCCTTGCTTTGGCCAAAATTATTGTCGTGACCTCCGGGAAGGGCGGCGTGGGTAAAACCACCAGCAGTGCCGCAATCAGCAGTGGCTTGGCGCTACGCGGCCACAAAACTGCCGTTATCGATTTTGATATTGGTTTGCGCAACCTCGACATTGTGATGAACTGCGAGCGCCGCGTTGTCTATGACTTTGTCAATGTGATCAACGGTGACGCAACGCTGCGCCAGGCACTGATTAAAGATAAGCGCGTCGACAATTTGTATATTCTCCCCGCCTCGCAAACCCGCGACAAAGATGCGCTGAGCATGGACGGTGTAGAGCGCGTACTTAAAGAGCTCGCCGACGACGGTTTTGAATACATTATTTGCGACTCACCCGCGGGCATTGAGCACGGTGCCTTTATGGCGCTGTACTTCGCCGACACCGCGATCGTGGTTGCCAACCCCGAGGTAAGCTCAGTGCGAGACTCCGACCGCATTCTCGGTATTCTGCAGAGCAAATCCCGCCGCGCCGAAAACGGCGAGCGCGTGGAAGAATATCTGCTACTCACCCGCTACAACCCGGAGCGCGTGGCCAAGGGCGAAATGCTGGCGGTGGAAGATGTCGAAGAAATTCTGGCAACCAAACTGCTGGGTGTTATCCCCGAGTCAGAAACCGTATTGAAGGCGTCAAACCAGGGTATTCCGGTTATTCACGACGACCAGAGCACGGCGGGGCAAGCCTATAGCGACGCCGTGGCACGCTTACTCGGCGAAGAGGTGGAGCAACGTTTTATTCACGCGGAACAAAAAGGCCTGTTCAAGCGCCTGTTCGGGAGGACTGCATGAGCATCCTGGACTTTTTCCGCAACAACAAAAAAGATACCGCCGCCGTCGCCAAAGAGCGGCTGCAAATCATTGTTGCTCACGAACGCAATCAACGGAACCAGCCCGACTATTTGCCAAAACTTCAGCAAGAGCTGCTGGAAGTGATACGCAAGTACGTGGATGTGAACCAGGATCAGGTCGAAGTGGCCTTGGACAATGCCGGCAACTGCTCGGTACTTGAGCTAAACATCACCCTGCCTGACCGCTAAGCCGTGCTGCGGGAATGACCAGCGCATTCCCGCCGCCGCTAACGTGGTGCAAAGGACTGCATATACGGATTCGCGCTGCTGCGCTGCACATGGATGTATCCATGCTCGGTGAGTTCGTGACAGCTATTGCAGCCATCAATCAACTTATCAAACGCCGTGCTGGCTCGGCTGACATCGCCGCTGTCGATTGCCGTTTCCAGCTTTAACACCAGCGGTTTAAGCGTACTGGCCGACAAGCGCCCTACCGGATAGTCGCCATAGCTTTCAATGTCACTGGCCTGCTTTACCGCCGCTTCCAGCTCGTGGGCATAAAAATCTGCCAGCGTCAGGTTGCTCGCATCCAGCGACAGCTGCAATTTGTGCGCAAAGCGTTGCATATCGCCCATCACGGCAATCAGGTCAGGGCTTTCATTTGCCTGCAATAGCGAACTTCCCGACAAAACCGTGCCGACGCACAGCCCTACTATCCATTTCTTCATTGGGCGCTTGTATCCTAAAAAATAAACGGCTGATGTTATACCAAAACGCGCAGAGGCGACTCCACTACTGCGGCGATTTGTCGCTATCGCCATGGGCCAACTCATCGTGTAGGAAGCCCATCTGCCGCGCGCGCTGTTCCCAGCGCTGACGCGCAAATACCTGCATATCGACCACTTCATCGGTTTCGTCGGTAATTTCAAAGCCCAGCAAGGTTTCCACCAAATCCTCGGTTGTTACCAAGCCGTGCAACTCACCGTACTCACCCACGGCCAATGCCATTTGTTTACCGGGCACCAACATCTTTTGAATCATGCCGCGCAGCGGCAAGTTGTCGGGCACAATTAACAGCGGGCGCTGAAGGGTGTGCAAGACTGTGCCCGGCGCCTCGATCGCTGCGCGTAAAATTTCGTCTTTGCGCACAAAGGCGTAAACATTGTCGGCCTGGTCGCGATAAATCGGAATACGGGAGAACGGCAGGCTGGGGTTTTCAGCCAGAACCTGCTCGGCGGTTTTGTCACCATCCAAACTAAAAATTACCGGCCGCGGGCTCATCACGTCGCGCACTTTTAGGCGACTGAAATGCAGCAAGCTGCGCACTGCCCGCGCTTCGCGAGGCGAGAACACCCCTTCCTCAACACCCAGCTCGGCAAGGGCGGCAAACTCGGCACGGCTAACGGATGCAGCCTCTTCTTTCTGACTGAAAAAGATAGTTATCCACTGAGTGAGCCAGACCAGCGGCGACATCAAGCGCTGTACCCATTTCAAAATAAGCGCGCAGGCGGGTGCCAGCTGACGCCAGTAACGCGCGCCCAGCGTTTTGGGAATAATCTCGGAAAAGACCAGAATCAACAGGGTGAGTACCGCGGAGATCACCCCGAAATACACTTCGCCAAACAGTGCCGTGGCCTGCGCGCCCGCCCCCGCCGCGCCCACGGTGTGGGCGATGGTATTCAAACTGAGAATGGCCGCCAGAGGTTTGTCGATATCTTCTTTGCAGCGCTGCCACCATGTCGCGGTGCGCTGACCACTGGCCAAGCCCGCCGCAATATAGGAAGAGTTAACACTTAACAACACAGCTTCGAGCAGTGAGCAGAGAAAAGACACGCCCAACGCCAAAAAAACATACAGCGCCAATATGGCCATTACGCTTACGCCTCATCGTGGTATCGATAGCGCTAACTGTGTCACAGCTTTCGCCGGACTTAAATCCTCTGCGCAAACAAAGTCGGCAAACAGCAGCGCAGCGCTTTAGCCATTCGCCGCCGGGCGCTGACCACCGCACAGAATGTCACTCACCAACTCGGTATCCATATATTCCTTCAGCTCGATAATACGCCCGTCTTTGAAGCGAAAGAGAAAGTGGTAACGGTTGTGATAGTGCCGACCAGAGCTGTGGTCGCCGCGACTCTCTGCCTCCACCGCAACGCGTTCCCCCTCGGCAGTGGTCGCGGTGATCGTGAACTTAAGGCCATTTGGGAAGGCATCCAGTACACCCACTGCGGACGTCGAGATTTCTTCCAGATTATAACGGCCGGAAATCAACGTTCGGCCCGAGGTCCACAGGGTCGCATCAGGGTGATAAAAGGCTAAAAAACCATCGGTGTCGCCCGCCGACAAGCACTCAATAAAGCGGATGGCCCGCTGACGATTCTGTTCACTTAGCGACGTGTCTGCCACGCTACTCGCCCTCCTGTTTCTTTATTTTGGCCATTAGCCCCATCAGCGCCATGCGCATTTTAGAGGCTCTTGGGTAGCCAATATACTGGGTTAGAAACAGTACGGCCTCCTCCAATTGGGCCTCGTCCAGCTCCCCGCGTGTAAACGCCGACTGCGCCTGAATGGTGAAGGTCATGTCCTCCCCCTGGGCCGCTATTGCCCCCAGCAGCAACAGCCTGCGGTCGCGAATGCTTAGGGTGTCGTTGTCCCACAGGTCGCCAAACAGCGAGCCCAACATGAAGTCGAAAAAGCGGTCTTCACCTTCCTTGGGGGGCTCGGGCAGGGCATTGCAATACACCTCTTTAAACTTTTCGATACCGCGTTCACGTTTTGACTCTGTCATAGCAGCGCTCCTACACCCGCATAAACTGACCGCCGTCCACGTTCAATATGTGGCCGGTGATCCAAGAGGCTTTGTCGGACAACAAAAACAGTGCCGCATCGGCCATATCATCAGGCGTGCCGAGACGACTCAGCGGCATTTGCTTGACCAACTCGTCGGCGTAGTCACCGGCAGTGTTGCGCAAGCCCTGGGTCTCGGTGGGGCCGGGAGCGATAGCGTTGATGCGAATTTTTCGCCAGCCCAGCTCATTGGCAAGCGAGCAGGTCAGGCCATTGAGTGCCAGTTTGGCAACGCCGTAAAAACCGATATTCATCCACGCCGCCGTGGAGGACTGGTTTACTATCGCCGAGCCTTCCGGCATATACGGAACACAGGCGCGCGCCATTAACAGGCTGCCGTGGACATTCACGCGCATGAAGGTATCGAGGTAGTCCATATCAACATTCATATAGCCTTCGATCTTCATGTCGCCAAAGATCGCCGCATTGTTAATGAGGTAGTCGATCTTGCCGTAGGCAGATTTCGCTGCCTCCGCACAGGCAATACACGAGGCCTCATCACCTACGTCGGCGCGCACAAACATCGCCTCACCGCCGCCCTGCTGAATGTCGGCCACAACCCGCTCGCCTTGCTCAGCATTTAGCTCAGCGACCACGACCCGCATGCCCTCAGCGGCGCAGCGTTTGGCATAGCCTTCGCCAATTCCTTGCCCCGCCCCCGTAACCACCACTACTTTGTTGTGAAAACTCATTATTATTTTCTCGTTTTAATTGTAAATGCAGGGCCTAGGCCTGTTCTTCCGGTAGCTCTACACGCATGCCTTCAAGCGCGGGCGTCACCGGAATCTGGCAGCCCAGACGGCTGTTGGCGCGGCGATCAATCGCATTCTCCAACATGCTTTTTTCGCCATCACTGAGCGCCGGCATCTGGCTTTGCCATTCCTCGGGAATATAGCAGTGGCAGGTTGCACAGGAGCAAATCCCACCACACATCCCCTCGACACCAGGCACCATGTTCAAAGTGGCGCCCTCCATCAAACTCATCTGTTCATCGACATCGACTGCGTGTTCGGTGCCGTCGTGCTCAACATAGGTGATAGCAACCATTTCTCTCTCCTTTACAGGGTGACTTTTTCAACTGGCGTGCAGGGGCGAATTTCCAGCAAGTCGACCGACACGCCGCGCGGCATCGACAAACAGAACAGCAGTGCCTGTGCGACATGCTCTGCCTGCATACCGCTATCCATCCACGGCCCCTGACGGTGCCATTGCTGCACCGCCGCCTGCAGACGCTCAAACGTCCATCCTGCAGCGAAATCTGTCATCGCGGCACCGGGGCGCAAAATACTGACGCCGACACCCGCCGGGGAAAACTCACGACGCAGGTCGCGACTCAGCCGCTCAACAGCGGCCTTGCTGGCCGCGTAAAGCGACAGGCCCGCCATTTCGTCATGGTGCTGGGCACTCGCGCTGCTCACATTGATCAACCGGGGGTTGGCAGACTGCTTTAACAGGTGGGCGGCTGCGCGACTGCAATAAAGAGTCGCGGCAATATTGAGCTGCAACTGTTGATGAATCTCGTCGTCTTGCCAGTCTTCAACAAAACCAGGGCGCGCCAGACCGGCATTGTTCACCAATGCATCCAAGCCGCCGAAATGCTGTGCAACGCTCTCTATTGCCGATTGCGCTTGCGCGCTGTCGGTAATATCGGCGGCAACCGCCAGGCTGCGCTCGCCCAGCTCGTCAGAGTGCTGCTGCAATAGGGTTTCACGGCGCGCGATCATACCCACCTTCGCACCGGCGGCAATCAGCGCCCGCGCCATCGCCAGGCCAAAGCCCGAGGAGGCCCCCGTTACCGCAACGACCCGACCGTTCAGAGAATCATTCATAGTCCCCTCCTACACGGCGATGGCAATGGTTTTGGTTTGCAGGTATTCCTCAAAGCCCTCCGGCCCCATTTCTCGCCCCACTCCGCTTTGCTTATAGCCGCCAAAAGGCGCATCGGGGCCGAGGAAGTTGCCACCATTGACATTGACCGTGCCACTGCGGATTTTCCGCGCAAACGCCAGGGCACGCTCTTCGCTGGCCGAGTACACCGAGCCCGATAAGCCGTAGATGGAGTCGTTACACAAGTGCAGCGCCTCGGCTTCGTCGTCATAGGGGATGACCACCAATACCGGCCCGAATATTTCCTCTTGCGCGATACGCATATCATTGCGCACATCACTGAATATGGTCGGCTCAACAAAGTAGCCAGCGCGTGTATGCGCGGGAATACCGCCACCCATTATCAGCCTCGCGCCTTCCTGTTTGCCCAGCTCAATATATTCCAACACCCGCTGACGCTGGCGCTCGCTGATCAGCGGCCCCTGCATTTCCCCGCTGGTATCGCTGCTGCCGTAAGACATGCCGCCTACATAGGCGCACAACAGTTCTTCGGCTTCGGCAAGACGACTGCGGGGCACTAACAGGCGAGTGGTAATCGCGCAGCCCTGACCGCTGTGCGCGCAGATAGCCAGCGAGCCAAACAGCGCAGTGGGCAGGTCGGCGTCCTCGAGCAGCACCATTGCAGACTTGCCGCCCAGCTCCAAAAACACCCGTTTAATCGTATCCGCGGCGTTGCGCATAACCTGCCTGCCCACCGCTGTGGAGCCAGTAAACGACACCACGTCGACACGCGGATCTCGGGTCATTGCATTGCCAATTTCGGCGGGATCGCTAGCGGTGAGCACATTGAACACACCGGGGGGCAACTCGGCCTCGGCGGCAATGCGGCCAAGCAGAGATGCCGTCCACGGCGTTTCGGCAGCGGCCTTAAGTACCACCGTACAGCCCGCGGCCAGAGCCGGCAGGCACTTAGCCAGGTTAATTTGAATGGGAAAATTCCACGGTGAAATAGCCGCCACCACGCCCGCGGCCTCCTTCACCACAAGGCGCCGGCTGCGAACGCCCATCACCTCGTATTCACCGATGTCCCGCTGCCAGGGGAAGGACGCCATATACTCCACCGGCCAGTTCGCCATCGCAATTGGCCCGTCGCACTGAGGGCCGTGAACGAAGAACTGGGTCGCCCCGGTTTCGTCGGCAACCGCTGCGCGCAGGGCATCGCGATGGCGATTTAGGCCGTCCACAAAGCGCTGCAAACAGACTCGGCGTGCGGCGTGATCCGTCGACCAGTCGCTGTGATCAAAGGCCCGCCGCGCGGCGTCAATCGCCTCATCGGCATCGCGCAAGCTGGCATCGGCGGCAACCCCGAGCACCGTCTCGGTCAAGGGGCTGATGTTCTCATACTGACGACCGCCCTCAGCGGGGCGCAGCTCGCCATTGATATACAAGCGGCTCTCGCCGTGACCTGGCTGCCGGGTATCAGCAACGCTCATGGTGATCTCCTATTATTGTTATTCGACGTTCGAGCGCGATATCGCCATAAAGACATCGTCGATATCGCGGCGCACCCTTTCAGTGAGCGGCAACGACACATTGAGCTGCGCCGCCAAGCTGAGGGCGTGATCCAGGTCTTTCTCCGCCAGCGCCGCGAAAGGGCCAAACACCGCTCGCATATCCTCATCACTGCAGGCGGCGCGCACGCCGTCACGACCGTCGATAAACTGCTTCATCATGGCGGTAATCACGCCATTGGCCTGCCCTACCTGATGCAGCGCATCGAGATCGGCACCAGCGCATTTGACCAATTGCGCCGCTTCAGAAATCGCCGAAAAAGCGGCATAGTTCATCAGGTTATTTGCCAGCTTCAGCACGGTTGCCTGCCCCGCCGCACCGGCATACACCACCGTTTTACTCGTACACGCAAACATCGCCTGACAGCGCGAGACTGCCGCTTTACTGCCGCCGGCCATAATGCATAGCGTGGCATCCGCCGCTCCCGCCGCACCGCCGGTGATAGGGGCATCGACCAGGGCCAGCCCTCGCTCAGCGGCATCCGCGGCCCAGCGCACGACACCGTCTCGGGTAACAGTGCTGTGAATGGCAATAACGGTTTCGGGTGCAGCCACCGCAAAAATACCGGCCTCGCCATAGAGCAGTTGCTCAACGTCCGCCTCATTGCGCACGCACAGCGCGATCAGCGAGCAATTGCGGGCCAGTTCCTCCGAGCTTTCAACAACGCGGGCGCCCAGCTCCTGCATTTCTGCCAGGGGCGCGGGGTCGAGATCGAATACCGATAAGGCAAGATGCTGTGACGACGCCTTGCGGGCAATATTGGCGCACATCGGTTTGCCAATATTCCCCAGACCAATAAAGCCACACTGCAGGGCGCTCATAGCTCGCCCGCCTGCCGCGGGCGAAAGCGCATTGGCAAAGTAGTAAAGCCGCGCACATTGGGGTTGTGAGTGCGGTCACTGCGCGACAGGTCCAGGTCGTAATCGGGAATCGCCTTTAGCAGCTCCTCGAAGCATACCCTGACCTCCAAGCGCGCCAACGCCGAACCCAGGCAGGCGTGAATACCCACGCCGAAGGCCATGTGGTCGCGCGCTCCCCGGCATACATCGTAGACATCGGCATTTTCATAGCGCTCTTCGTCACGACTGGCGGAAATAATGCACAGCCCCACGCGCGCGCCAGCGGCAATCTTTTGTCCGCGAATCTCGATATCTTTGGTTACCGTTCGGCCGATCATTTGCGTGGAGCCGTCGAAGCGCAGAGTCTCCTCTACCGCGTCGGCGATGCGGCTGGGGTCGTCAATCAACAACTGGCGCTGCTGCGGGTGCTGCCAAAGCCGGTAGCCCATGTTTCCAATCAACTTAGTGGTGGTTTCGTTGCCGGCAACCGCCAGCAAAATCCCAAAACCAATGACATCGTCGTGAGTCATTTTGCCGTCTTTCTCAGCCTGTAGTACGCAGCTGAACATATCGTCGGGATCGAAGGGCTGCTCAGCCAATTGTCGGGACAGGTCGTCAAAATACTGGGCCAATTTAAAATAGGCGTTGACGTTCGCTTCGCTGATCTCGAACTGGCCGTCTTCCCGGTAGATCAGCTCATCTGCCCAGGTACGCACCGCGGCTTGATCCGCCTCGGGCACATGAATCATGGTAGAGATCACGTCCATTGGCAGAATGGCGCTGAAGTCCTGAATCAGGTCCATCTCCCCGCGCGCCAGATGAGGCGCAATCAGCGAACGGGCCTTTTGCCGCGTGTAGTCTTCAAGAGCAGCAATACGCTGGGGCACCATCAGCCCCGATAACAGCTTGCGAATACGCGTATGGTCCGGCGGGTCCATATTAATGAACATGGGGTAGCCCGCCGACGCGCTTTGGTCTGACTCCAAGGCCGGGCCATTGATGCTGCTAAAGGTTTTAAAATCGCGAAATGCGTTAAAACAGTCTTCCCATTTGCTCAGCAGCCAAAAGCCGTGCTCGGCGTTGTAGTAAACCGGCGCTTCGGCCCGCAAACGCTGGTAGTAGGGATAGGGGTCTTCATGAACCGCATGGGAATAGGGATTGAACTCCACCGCCGCCATCGCGCACTCCTTATCATTATTATTGCCAAGTACGCTAGCACAGCCCCACACAAAAGGTAAATACACTAAATATATTTTAATAAATATGTGTTACATTAATTGACGCTACAGAATTCACAGGCGCCCAGGCCATGCTACAAACTTCAGCCGCACTCGAGCGGTTTCGCAACAACCCGCTCAAACAACTCAATGCCCTCAGCAATGACTGTGAACAAGCCACCATGCAGGGCTTAGCCGCCCAGGGGTTCACGAAGTTAGCCATGCACTTCGCCGCGCCGATGAGCTTACTGGGCCAACGCCCACACCGGCTCACCGAGCTAGCCCAGCGACTGGCAATGAGTAAACAACTTTGCCTGCAAAGCCTGCGCCCTTTAAGCGAGGCCGGGTATATCGCGCGCCAAGCCGACCCACTAGACAAACGGGCAAAGCTGATTGCCCTTAGCCCGCGCGGCAATCAGCTTATTGCTGCAGCAAACCAAAAATTGGTCGACATCAATGAGCGTTATGTGGCGCAGCTCGGCAGCGCTGAGATGGCATTTTTGAGCCGCTATGCTCAGCGGGTTTGCATTGAGATGGCCGTGCCCGGCTTTGAACCGAACCGGACTGGCATTGATGAGCAACTGCCTTTTGCAATGCTGATCGGCATGATCAACCGAAGCCTGCAGCGTCACCTGATGCAGGGCACCATTGCCCGCGGCCACCCACATTTGCAAATGACTCACGGCCAGGTGCTCGCCTGCCTGGCCCCAGAGGGCAGCAGTGTTGGCGAACTGGCACAGGCCAATGGCGTATCCAGCCAGGCCATTTCTCGCGTCGCACGCCAGCTTGATGAATTGGGCTATGTCGAGCGCCACAGTGACCCCACTGACGGACGCAGCCAGCGCCTTCACCTGACTGAAACGGGCGTTGAGTTAATAGACGATGCGGTATCAGTTATGACGGAACTAGAGCGACGCCTGCAACACCGCCTGGGTGACGGCGACTTCCAGCGCTTCTGCAAGGCCCTACAGACGCTTAGCGGCGCCGAACCGCAGGCTAGGGTGAATGTGGCGGCGCCGCTAAGCGTCCCCGAGTTGCTGACTTACGCGGCGGACTTACTGAATAAGGGCCGGCCGAGCGCCGACCTGAATGCCGCCGTCGAAAAACGCCTGGGAGGCGAAGCGCAAACGCAGCTGAATGAATTACTCCGCCTTGCTGTCGGGACTCCCGTAGGGTGAGAGTTTGTGCAATTGATCCAAGTAGACAAAGATTTTCGCGAAGTGGCGCGATGAGCGCCGCTGCCAGCGCAGCGCATCCAGATACAAATCGCCGTTAACGGTATTCTCATTACCCGACGCAATTTCTGCCATCAGCGCTTCGCGGGCGGATTCGGTCTCGTCCTCGCAGCGCTCAGCAAACGCCGATGCAGCGCCGGCCACGTC
>Ga0105235_100138_pt1 | contig 30516 bp, 30 predicted proteins | sample Virmet3819_2500_FD_90059 | JGI IMG/M metagenome (GOLD analysis project Ga0105235, IMG submission 90059) | Marine viral communities from the Southern Atlantic ocean transect to study dissolved organic matter and carbon cycling - metaG 3819_2500 | ecosystem: Environmental > Aquatic > Marine >... | reverse complement strand
TCTCCACATTGACCCCGGCCGCCTTGGCAAAAACGCCAATGGTCAGATTCTCAAAATTAATTTGCATATCGCTTGACTCCGTACATAACTACGGAAGTAAGCTTAAGCTATCCAAACCAAATTTGAAAGGACAAGCGTATGTCTGAACCACAAAAGTCTGAACCACAAAAGTCTGAACCACAAAACGGGCGCGGCGCGCTCTTCGCCGGTGGGCTGGCCGCCATTCTTGCGTCGGCCTGCTGCCTGGGGCCGCTGGTTTTGATCGCCTTGGGGTTCAGCGGGGCATGGATCGGCAACCTGACGGTGCTGGAACCCTATCGCCCGATCTTCATCGGCGCAGCGCTGGTCGCGCTGTTTTTCGCCTGGCGGCGCATCTACCGCCCGGCGCAAGCCTGCAAACCGGGTGAGGTCTGCGCGATTCCCCAAGTGCGAGCTACTTACAAGCTCATTTTCTGGATCGTGGCCGCGCTGGTCCTGGTCTCGCTCGGATTTCCCTACGTCATGCCATTTTTCTATTAATCACAGGAGTTCATCATGAAAAAACTGTTTGCCGCCCTCGCCCTCGCTGCCGTTGTTGCCCCCGTGTGGGCCGCCACCCAGACCGTCACGCTGTCCGTACCGGGCATGACCTGCTCCACCTGCCCGATCACCGTCAAGAAGGCGATTTCCAAGGTCGAAGGCGTCAGCAAAATTGACGTGACCTTCGAGACACGCGAAGCGGTTGTCACGTTCGATGATGCCAAGACCAGCGTGCAGAAGCTGACCAAGGCAACCGGAGACGCGGGCTATCCGTCCAGCGTCAAGCAGTGAGCCACTGAACCCGAACCTGGGGCGATCATGGGACTGATTACACGCATTGCCGACAAGGCTGGCGCGCTTGGCAGCGTTGTTTCCGCGATGGGATGCGCTGCCTGTTTCCCGGCTATCGCCAGCCTGGGCGCGGCCATCGGCCTTGGCTTTCTACAGGAATACGAAGGGTTGTTTATCTCCAAGCTGCTGCCGCTGTTCGCAGTCGTGGCTTTGCTGGCGAATGCACTGGGCTGGCTGAGTCATCGGCAATGGTACCGCAGCCTGCTCGGGATGGTCGGCCCAGCCATCGTGCTGGCGGCCATGCTCTTGTTTTTTGGCAATTGGTGGACGGCGAACCTCCTCTATGTCGGTCTGGCCTTGATGATCGGGGTGTCGATCTGGGATCTGCTCTCACCGGCCAACCGCCGCTGCGAACTACCACCCAAACACGGCTAACTGCATTGGCAATTGCCGAAACGAAAAGGAACGATGCAATGTATTTGAATATCACCGGAATGACCTGCGACTCGTGCGCGACACATGTCAAGGACGCCCTGGAGAAAGTGCCGGGCGTGCTGTCGGCGCTCGTGTCCTACCCGAAAGGCTCCGCGCAACTCGCCACCGATCCCGGCACCTCGCCAGAGGCGCTGACCGCCGCTGTGGCCGGCCTCGGCTACAAGGCCACACCCGCCGATGCCCCATCCACTTCAGCGCGGGGCAGACTGCTTGGCAAGGCGCTGGGATGGCTGGGCGGTGGCGACAAGGCTGGTGGTGATGGGGACGGACTGCACGTCGCCGTTACAAACATGGACAAGACTATTTATTCCAAAAAGATTGCTGAAAGCCTCTCATCTGGCAATCATCCAGAGGAGTTCGCAACCCTTTTTGTTACGCTCCTTCGTCAGCTTGTGCTGGGAAGGCCTGTTTCACTCGTAGCGCTCGACGCCGCGCTCGGTTGGCCTGCGCAGAGAGTTGCAACCGTACTTGAGCAGGCGCCCGGTACCGAATATGACGAACAGGGCAATATCCTTGGCCTTGCTCTAACACTTCGCGAAACCCCTCACGTTTTTGAAGTGGAGGGGCGCCGCTTATACACCTGGTGTGCGCTCGACACCTTGATGTTTCCTGTTTTGATTGGCAAGACAGCCCGTGTCGCCTCTCGCTGTGCTGCCACCGGTACGCCGATTACTCTCACAGTTGCGCCAGAAGCAGTGCTTGATGTCGAACCGGCAGAAACAATGGTGTCACTGCTAACGCCGGGTACTTCACCTGACATTCGCTGCTCCTTTTGCTGTCATGTGCACTTTTTTGCATCACCTTCTGCTGCAAATGCATGGGCTTTGACGCACCAGGGGATAGAAGTCGTGCCTGTCGAGAGTGCATTCGGTCTCGGGCATGAGATCGCGCATAAGCTGTTAGAAGATAGCGAGCGAAGTACACTATGAATGCGTATTCGATATCGAAGCTGGCTGAAGACGCGCGCGTCAGTGTGCATGTTGTGCGCGACTACATGACACGCGGCCTGTTACACCCCACCCGGCGAACCGAAGGTGGCTACAACGTTTTCGATAGCAAAACACTAGGAAGGTTGCGCTTTCTACGCGCAGCCTTCGAGTCCGGAATCAGGCTCGATCAACTGACGCGACTTTGCAGAGCGTTAGACGCAGGCGATAGCGAAGACTTGCACGGATGTGTCGAGCAACTGCGTCGGAAGATCGATGTGCGCCGAAAAGAGCTGATGGTGATCGAGACCTCTTTAGGCGAGTTGGCGTCCAGTGCATAACCTCACTTTCGCTGTGAGGAGCACGCTACTTAAGGATGACCAAGGTACCATTTTAAGGAAAGCAACTGATGGACAAGAAACTTGCGATGAAACTGCTTGCCCGCGGATTTGGCGCCTGCCTGCTCCTGTACATCGCGGCCCTGGCGTTGGTGTGGAAGGGGCCCTTCCTTTCTTGCTGTCCGGTCAACTTTCAGCGGCCAACGACGGCAAAGGCACAGCCGACAAGCCGGGTAGCGTATTGTCATTTTCAGAAGACGACTGCACCAATCAACGAGACATGAAGCCTGCTGTGCATACGGCTCCTGACAGCCCGATATCAGGACTCCTCTGCACGAAACTCGTCTATGCTCAATACTCGTGTGCACCAAAGCGAGGCGAGCATGGCGACCGATACCGTACCGATTGCCGAGCGCGGCGTAGCCACCCTGTCAGAACAGGCATGGGAGCGTGCTCGCTGCCGCGCGGAGATCATTGGGCCGTTGGCGCAGTCGGAGACGGTCGGGCATGAAGCGGCCGACGCAGCAGCCCAGGCGCTGGGTCTGTCCCGGCGGCAGGTCTACGTCCTGATCCGCCGTGCCCGGCAAGGTTCGGGGCTGGTCACTGATTTGGCTCTTGGACAGTCGAGCGGTGGCAAAGGTAAAGGCCGCTTGCCGGAGTCGGTCGAACGAATCATCCGCGAGCTACTGCAAAAGCGCTTCCTGACCAAGCAGAAGCGCAGCTTGGCGGCGTTCCACCGTGAAGTTGCGCGGGTGTGCAAGCTGCAAAAGCTGCGGATGCCGGCGCGCAACACGGTCGCGTTGCGGATCGCCAGCCTTGATCCACTCAAGACCACTCGACTTCGGGAAGGCCAGGATGCGTCCCGCATCCTGCAAGGTGTTGGCGGTGTTCCTCCGCCAGTCTCCGCACCGCTGGAGCAGGTACAGATCGACCACACAGTCATCGACCTGATCGTGGTGGACGAGCGCGACCGGCAACCGATTGGCCGTCCGTACCTGACCCTCGCCATCGACGTGTTCACCCGCTGCGTGGTTGGCATGGTGGTCACGTTAGAAGCGCCATCTGCCGTCTCGGTCGGCCTGTGCCTCGCACACGCCGGTTGCGACAAGCGCCCTTGGTTGGAAAGGTTGGACGTGGAAATGGACTGGCCGATGAGCGGCAAGCCCGCGCTGCTCTACCTGGACAACGCGGCCGAATTCAAGAGCGAGGCGCTACGCCGTGGCTGCGAGCAGCATGGCATCCGGTTGGACTATCGGCCTCTCGGGCAGCCGCACTATGGCGGCATCGTGGAACGGATCATCGGCACGGCGATGCAAATGATCCACGACGAATTGCCGGGGACGACCTTCTCCAACCCTGACCAGCGCGGGGAATACGCCTCCGAGAAGATGGCCGCCCTGACACTGCGCGAGCTGGAACGCTGGCTCGCATTGGCGGTTGGCACCTATCACGGCTCCGTGCACAACGGCCTGCTCCAACCGCCGGCCGCACGCTGGGCCGAAGCTGTCGCGCGTACCGGCGTTCCAACCGTCATCACTCGCACCACGGCTTTTCTGGTCGATTTCCTGCCCGTCCTCCGCCGCACCCTGACCCGCACTGGCTTCGTCATCGACCACATCCACTACTACGCCGATGCGCTCAAGCCGTGGATAGCTCGGCGCGACCGCCTGCCTGCGTTCCTGATCCGGCGCGACCCACGCGACATCAGCCGCATTTGGGTGCTGGAGCCGGAGGGGCAGCACTATCTGGAAATTCCATACCGTACCTTGTCGCACCCGGCTGTCACCCTCTGGGAACAACGGCAGGCGCTGGCGAAATTGCGGCAGCAAGGGCGCGAACAGGTGGATGAGTCGGCGCTGTTCCGCATGATCGGGCAGATGCGCGAAATCGTGACCACTGCGCAGAAAGCCACGCGCAAGGCGCGACGCGGATCGACGCCAGCATCTCAAGTCAACGGAACAACCTGTCAAAACCACGCCACCAGCGGACACGGACATGGCAGACCCGCAGGCGGACAACCAGCCACCTGCCAAACCGTTCGACCAGATTGAGGAGTGGTAGCCGTGGACGAATATCCCATCATCGACCTGTCCCACCTGCTGCCGGCGGCCCAGGGCTTGGCCCGTCTCCCGGCGGACGAGCGCATCCATCGCCTTCGCGCCGACCGCTGGATCGGCTATCCGCGAGCAGTCGAGGCGTTGAACCGGCTGGAAGCCCTGTATACGTGGCCAAACAAACAACGCATGCCCAACCTGCTGTTGGTCGGTCCAACCAACAACGGCAAGTCGATGATCGTCGAGAAGTTCCGCCGCGCCCACCCGGCCAGCTCCGACGCCGACCAGGAGCACATCCCGGTATTGGTCGTGCAGATGCCGTCCGAGCCATCGGTGATCCGCTTCTACGTCGCGCTGCTCGCGGCGATGGGAGCACCATTGCGACCGCGCCCACGGCTGCCGGAAATAGAGCAACTGGCGCTGACACTGCTGCGCAAGCTCGGTGTGCGTTTGCTGGTGATCGACGAGCTGCACAACGTCCTGGCCGGCAACAGCGTCAACCGCCGGGAATTCCTCAACCTGCTGCGCTTCCTCGGCAACGAATTGCGCATCCCGCTGGTCGGTGTGGGCACACGCGACGCCTACCTGGCCATCCGCTCGGATGACCAGTTGGAAAATCGCTTCGAGCCGATGATGCTGCCGGTGTGGGAGGCCAACGACGATTGCTGTTCACTGCTGGCCAGCTTCGCGGCTTCGCTCCCGCTGCGGCGACCTTCGTCGATTGCCACGCTGGACATGGCTCGCTACCTGCTCACGCGCAGCGAGGGCACTATTGGCGAGCTGGCGCACCTATTGATGGCGGCGGCCGTGGCCGCCGTGGAGAGTGGTGAGGAAGCGATCAACCACCGCACGCTCAGCATGGCCGATTACACCGGTCCCAGCGAGCGGCGGCGGCAATTCGAGCGGGAACTGATGTGAAGCCAGCGCCACGCTGGCCACTGCATCCGGCACCCAGGGAAGCCGAAGCCCTGTCTTCGTGGCTCAACCGCGTGGCCCTTTGCTATCACATGGAAGTGTCCGAGCTGCTGGAGCACGATCTTGGTCACGGCCAGGTTGATGACCTGGACACCGCGCCACCACTGGCGCTGCTGGCGATGCTCTCCCAGCGGAGCGGTATCGAGCTGGATCGGCTGCGCTGCATGAGTTTCGCCGGCTGGGTGCCTTGGCTACTGGACAGCCTTGATGATCAGATTCCAGCCGCATTGGAAACCTATGCGTTCCAGCTCTCGGTACTGCTGCCGAGACTCCGCCGTAAGACGCGATCCATCACGAGCTGGCGTGCCTGGCTGCCCACCCAACCGATACACCGCGCCTGTCCGCTCTGCCTGAACGATCCGGAGAACCAAGCCGTACTGCTCGCGTGGAAGCTGCCCCTGATGCTGAGCTGCCCACTGCATGGCTGCTGGCTGGAATCCTATTGGGGCGTACCAGGGCGGTTTCTCGGCTGGGAGAACGCCGACGCCGAACCGCGCACTGCCAGCGACGCGATTGCGGCGATGGACCAGCGTACCTGGCAGGCACTGACGACCGGCCACGTGGAGTTGCCGCGCCGACGCATCCACGCCGGATTGTGGTTTAGGCTGCTACGCACGCTGCTCGATGAGCTGAACACCCCGCTTTCGACGTGCGGCACCTACGCGGGGTATCTCCGCCAAATCTGGGAATGCTGCGGGCATCCGCTGCGTGCTGGGCAAAGTCTGTGGCGACCGTATGAAACCCTGAACCCGGCAGTACGGTTGCAGATGCTGGAGGCGGCGGCAACGGCAATCAGCTTGATTGAGGTGAGGGATATAAGCCCGCCAGGCGAGCACGCAAAGCTATTCTGGTCCGAGCCCCAAACCGGGTTCACCAGTGGCCTGCCGGCGAAAGCGCCGAAGCCCGAACCCGTCGATCACTGGCAGCGTGCAATCCAGGCCATTGATGAGGCCATCATTGAAGCACGACACAACCCCGAGACGGCACGCTCGCTGTTCGCGTTGGCTTCCTATGGTCGGCGCGACCCCGCTTCCTTGGAACAGTTGCGCGCCACCTTCGCGAAGGAAGGCATCCCCCCGGAATTTCTGTCACATTATGAGCCTAGCCTACCCTTTGCATGCCTTAGACAGAATGACGGGTTAAGTGACAAATTTTGACGTGCAGAGCTTCCCGATGCAAACTGTCACATAATCGAACGTATATGTGACAGGTACAAGATGCTGATTGGCTACATGCGAGTATCGAAGGCGGATGGCTCCCAGGCGACGGACTTGCAGCGCGATGCGCTGGTCGCGGCCGGTGTTGATCCGGCGCATCTCTATGAAGACCAAGCGTCCGGAAAACGCGAGGATCGTCCCGGTCTGGCGAGCTGTCTGAAGGCACTACGGCCAGGCGACACGTTGGTCGTTTGGAAACTGGATCGGCTCGGGCGCGACCTGCGCCATCTGATCAATACCGTCCATGACCTGACCGGACGCGGCATCGGCCTCAAGGTGCTGACCGGGCACGGCGCGGCCATTGACACCACGACCGCCGCCGGCAAGCTGGTCTTCGGTATCTTCGCCGCGCTGGCCGAGTTCGAGCGCGAGTTGATCGCCGAGCGCACCGTGGCGGGCCTGGCCTCAGCACGGGCACGCGGCCGGAAAGGCGGCCGGCCGTTCAAGATGACCGCCGCCAAGCTGCGGCTGGCGATGGCGGCAATGGGGCAGTCAGAGACCAAGGTCGGCGACCTGTGCCAGGAACTTGGCATCACGCGGCAGACCCTGTATCGGCATATTTCACCCAAGGGCGAGCTACGTCCAGATGGCGAGAAGCTACTCAGCCGAATTTGATGCCGACATGAGGCGACGTAGCGAAAGCGTGGTTTGTCTCAATTTGACGGCGGCGAACCGCAAGCGTTCGGTTCGCCGCTCGTTTCGGTCGCAGTGCTGGCCCGCGCCTGGAAACGTTGATAACACTCCAGCCCGCAGAAGTGCTCGACGTACTCCGCGCCTTCCGGTGTGAAGGCGGCATCGAGCGGAATTTCCTTGCAGCACACGCAGCAACTGGTGGCGGTCGGATCATTTGCATTCATGGTGGCACCCCTCCATTGACTGACGAAGACGGCGAATGCCGCCGCCGGCATCGGCTTTGCGAACAGAAAGCCTTGCCCGCGCTCGAACGCTTGGGCCCTCCGCCGTAGTCCATCCATCCGGCCGGGAAGCGCTCATGATCTTTCCCTGAATGCCCGCAACGCCCGCGCCAGTGACAGAAGAAACAGGCCGGTCAAACCGAGCGCCGTGATGACCCAATACTCGACAAGGAATGCACCGGCGGTTGTGCCGGCCAGCACGGCAGCGAGGATGGACAGGTGGCAGGGGCAAGTCAGCACGGCCAGCGTGCCCCACAGGTAGCCGGTGAACGGTTTGTGCGTCTCGGCCGGCATGCGCTCGGGGCTGTTCATGGCAAACTCTCCGCATGCTGTGCCGGCGCGGTCGGCATGGCGGCCAACTGCACTTCCAGATTGGCCAACGCTTCGCGCCGGCGTTCGACGAACTGACGCAGCACAGCAAGCTGCGCGGCAGTTTCATCGCAGTTCGCCGCATCCAGCGCCCGGCACAGCCGCGCCAATGCGCCGAGGCCGATGCCCGCCTCGAAGGCGGCCCGCACGAAGCACAGTCGCTGCAAGGCGGCGTCATCGAACAGGCCGTAGCCACCCGTGGTGCAGGCGACTGGCCGCAGCAATCCGCGCAGCAGGTAGTCGCGCACGATATGCACGCTCACCCCGGCATCAAGGGCCAGCCGGGACACCGTGTAGGCGTTCATCGAACACCTCCTTTTGGTCGGTTCACGGCAATGCATATACCGTTTCGCCGAGTTCAATCCGCGCGCTGCGAATCCGATGCCGGTGCCGTAGAACATTGGGTCGATATCCGATCACGGTGTCCTAGATGACATGGTCTGCAACAGATGTCGATTAAACTCCTGGCCCAAGCCGAAAGCCTCGTGGACACTGACGATCGCCAATCCTTCCAATCCTTGATGCTTGGAGGCCCAGTCTTCCGCCGTCGGGACAGATGCAAAGAAATGTACATGGCAACAGAAGGACTGACGAACGTCGGCTGCTTCCTGCGGCAATACCAAGGACACCGCCATGCCGGCAGGTTCGACAGCCTGTATCTCGCTGGGTGAAACCGTGAGTGAAACGGGTGCTCCGGTTGCAGCGCAATGCGATGAGACGCGAGCTGTACGGCCGATCAGCGCCGGAAATATCAAGGTGTCCAGCGCGCACCAGGCATACAGACGGCGGTCGTCAATTTCAAAGACATACGAAGTCTCGCGCAAGGTGAGGCCGTAGCCGATGATGTTCCCATCTTTGTCATATTCGGTACTGGTGGCCTGTTCGAGTACGGCGGCCACTCGCTCAGCGGGCCAGTCGAGAATCCCGGCAAGTGTCGTTCGTGAAACCGGACGCCCCTTGGCGAGTTCCCGCAGTAGCGGGACCAAGAGATCCGCAGTACCATTGGTACGATTGACCGAAGTGAGACGTTCTAAAATATATGGGGCGAGCTTCATGGTTCCATCTCCTTTCATCCTGCGCAGCAGGACAATTGTTTGACATCTTTGGTTTGGATAGCTTAAGCTTACTTCCGTAGTTATGTACGGAGTCAAGCGATATGCAAATTAATTTTGAGAATCTGACCATTGGCGTTTTTGCCAAGGCGGCCGGGGTCAATGTGGAGACCATCCGGTTCTACCAGCGCAAGGGCTTGTTGCCGGAGCCAGACAAGCCCTATGGCAGCATTCGCCGCTATGGCGAGGCGGATGTAACACGAGTGCGGTTCGTGAAATCGGCCCAGCAGCTGGGCTTTAGCCTGGACGAAATCGCCGAGCTACTGCGGCTGGAGGATGGCACCCATTGCGAGGAAGCCAGCGGCCTGGCCGAGCACAAGCTCAAGGACGTGCGCGAAAAAATGACTGACTTGGCGCGTATGGAGTCGGTGCTTTCCGAACTTGTGTGTGCCTGCCACCTGCGGCAGGGGAATGTTTCTTGCCCGCTGATTGCTTCACTGCAAGGGAAGAAAGAACCGCGCAGTACCGACGCGGTGTAGCCAAGGGAACTACGCCTAAGCGTGCTTTATTTTCCGTTTTCTGAGGTGACGTCAACCGTCAGAAAAAACCGTGCGGCCGACTTTTGATAATTCGTGCTATCGCCTTCTGAAAATGACACGTATACCCTAACTTGATGTCAGATGCCATGTGCAAACGATGTCAGAATAGAGTTAAATTTCCTATTGATTGACATATTCCGTCAAAGGTAATAGATTTCATCCTGACACTTTTGCCTTTGGAGGCATCTTGCAAGGTCAACGCATCGGCTATGTCCGCGTCAGCAGCTTCGACCAGAACCCGGAACGGCAATTGGAGGGTGTTCAGGTGGCGCGGGTGTTCACCGACAAGGCTTCTGGCAAGGACACCCAGCGTCCCGAGCTGGAAAGGCTGCTGGCCTTCGTCCGCGAGGGCGACACCGTGGTGGTGCATAGCATGGACAGGCTGGCACGCAACCTTGATGACCTGCGCCGCATCGTCCAAGGGCTGACACAACGGGGCATGCGCATGGAGTTCGTCAAAGAAGGGCTGAAGTTCACCGGCGAGGACTCACCGATGGCCAATCTGATGCTGTCGGTCATGGGAGCCTTCGCTGAGTTCGAGCGCGCCCTGATCCGCGAACGTCAGCGCGAGGGAATCGTGCTGGCCAAGCAGCGCGGTGCCTACCGGGGACGAAAGAAATCGCTGAACAGCGAACAAATTGCCGAGTTGAAACGGCGAGTTGCGGCAGGCGACCAAAAAACCTTGGTGGCCCGTGACTTCGGCATCAGCCGCGAAACCTTGTACCAGTACCTGCGGGAAGACTGACCATGCCACGCCGCTCAATCCTGTCCGCCACCGAGCGCGAAAGCCTGCTGGCACTGCCAGATGCCAAAGACGAACTGATACGGCACTACACGTTCAACGAAACCGACCTGTCGGTGATCCGTCAGCGTCGCGGCGCCGCGAATCGATTGGGCTTCGCTGTGCAGCTTTGCTACTTGCGATTCCCTGGCACCTTTTTGGGCGTCGATGAGCTTCCGTTTCCGCCCCTGTTGCGCATGATGGCCGCGCAACTCAAGATGCCAGTGGAAAGTTGGAGCGAGTACGGCCAGCGCGAACAGACACGGCGGGAGCACTTGGTCGAGCTGCAAACGGTTTTTGGGTTCAAGCCCTTCACCATGAGCCACTATCGGCAAGCCGTGCATACATTGACCGAGCTGGCCTTGCAGACCGACAAAGGCATCGTGCTGGCGAGCGCACTTGTCGAGAATCTGCGGCGGCAGAGCATTATCCTGCCCGCCATGAATGCCATCGAGCGCGCAAGCGCCGAGGCCATCACCCGTGCCAACCGACGCATTTACGCGGCGCTGACCGATTCTTTGTTATCACCCCACCGTCAGCGCCTGGACGAACTTCTCAAGCGCAAGGACGGCAGTAAAGTGACGTGGCTGGCATGGCTGCGCCAGTCGCCTGCCAAACCGAACTCTCGCCACATGCTCGAACATATTGAGCGCCTGAAATCCTGGCAAGCACTTGATCTGCCCGCAGGCATCGAGCGGCAGGTTCACCAGAACCGCCTGCTCAAAATCGCTCGTGAAGGTGGCCAGATGACGCCTGCTGATCTGGCAAAGTTCGAGGTGCAACGACGCTATGCCACGCTGGTAGCGCTGGCCATCGAAGGCATGGCCACCGTCACCGATGAAATCATCGACCTTCACGATCGCATCATCGGCAAGCTGTTCAACGCGGCCAAGAACAAGCATCAGCAGCAGTTCCAGGCTTCCGGCAAGGCGATCAACGACAAGGTGCGGATGTATGGGCGCATCGGTCAAGCGTTGATTGAGGCCAAGCAAAGCGGCAGCGATCCGTTCGCCGCCATCGAGGCCGTTATGCCCTGGGACACCTTCGCCGCCAGCGTCACCGAAGCGCAAACATTGGCGCGGCCTGCCGACTTTGATTTCCTGCACCACATCGGTGAAAGCTATGCCACGCTACGCCGCTACGCGCCGCAGTTCCTGGGCGTGCTCAAATTGCGGGCTGCGCCCGCCGCCAAGGGTGTGCTCGATGCCATCGACATGCTGCGCGGCATGAACAGCGACAGCGCGCGCAAGGTGCCCGCCGATGCGCCAACCGCATTCATCAAGCCGCGCTGGGCAAAGCTGGTTCTGACCGACGACGGCATCGACCGGCGTTACTACGAGTTATGCGCCCTGTCGGAGCTGAAGAACGCGCTGCGCTCCGGTGATGTCTGGGTGCAGGGTTCTCGCCAGTTCAAGGACTTCGACGAATACCTGGTGCCGGTCGAGAAGTTCGCCACTTTGAAGCTGGCCAGCGAATTGCCGCTGGCAGTGGCCACCGACTGCGACCAATACCTGCATGACCGGTTGGAATTGTTGGAGGCGCAACTCGCCACAGTCAACCGCATGGCTGCGGCCAACGACTTACCGGATGCCATCATCACCACCGCGTCAGGCCTGAAGATCACGCCGCTGGACGCGGCAGTACCAGACGCCGCGCAAGCCATGATCGACCAGACAGCTATGCTGCTGCCGCACCTCAAAATCACCGAGTTGCTGATGGAGGTCGATGAATGGACGGGCTTCACCCGCCACTTCACACACCTGAAGACCAGCGACACGGCCAAGGACAAAACCTTGCTGTTGACGACGATCCTGGCCGACGCGATCAACCTGGGTCTGACCAAAATGGCCGAGTCCTGCCCTGGCACCACCTACGCCAAGCTGTCTTGGCTGCAAGCCTGGCACATCCGCGATGAAACCTATTCGACGGCGCTGGCCGAGCTGGTGAATGCGCAGTTTCGGCAACCCTTCGCCGGCAACTGGGGTGACGGCACCACGTCATCGTCGGACGGCCAGAACTTCAGAACCGGCAGCAAAGCAGAAAGCACTGGTCATATCAACCCGAAGTATGGAAGCAGTCCAGGACGGACTTTCTACACCCATATCTCCGACCAGTACGCGCCCTTCAGTGCCAAGGTGGTCAACGTGGGCATTCGTGATTCAACTTACGTGCTTGATGGCCTGCTGTACCACGAGTCGGACTTGCGCATCGAGGAACACTACACCGACACGGCAGGCTTCACCGATCACGTGTTTGGCTTGATGCATTTGCTGGGATTTCGCTTCGCGCCGCGTATCCGTGACTTGGGCGAAACCAAGCTATTCATCCCCAAGGGCGATGCCGCCTATGACGCGCTCAAGCCGATGATTAGCAGCGACAGGCTGAACATCAAGCAAATACGCGCCCATTGGGATGAAATTCTGCGGCTGGCCACCTCCATCAAGCAAGGCACGGTAACGGCTTCGCTGATGCTGCGCAAACTCGGCAGCTACCCGCGCCAGAACGGCTTGGCCGTGGCGTTGCGCGAGCTGGGGCGCATCGAGCGCACGCTGTTCATTTTGGATTGGCTGCAAAGCGTGGAGCTGCGCCGCCGCGTCCATGCGGGGCTGAATAAGGGCGAGGCGCGCAACGCGCTGGCCAGGGCGGTCTTCTTCTACCGATTGGGTGAAATCCGCGACCGCAGTTTTGAGCAGCAGCGCTACCGGGCCAGCGGCCTCAATCTGGTGACGGCGGCCATCGTGTTGTGGAACACGGTATATCTGGAGCGTGCCACCAGTGCTTTGCGTGGCAACGGCACGGCGCTGGACGACACATTGTTGCAATATCTGTCGCCGCTGGGGTGGGAGCACATCAACCTGACCGGCGATTACCTATGGCGCAGCAGCGCCAAGGTCGGTGCGGGGAAGTTTAGGCCATTGCGACCGCTGCCACCGGCTTAGCGTGCTTTATTTTCCGTTTTCTGAGACGACCCCCATTTGGCCAACGGCAGCCACAAATATCACAATCTACCTCAATTTCCTCTGACTCCTCGTTCCCACAGCTACTTACTGTACAACGATAACCAGTGGAAGAGTCAGTGTTCGGAATCATCGTGTCATTGCCACAACTTTCACATTCATATACATTCCATTCGATGTCCATCTGATGCTTCGGCCGCACTCCCGCGAAAAGAGTAAGCTTTGCCTCTCTCACATCTATAGATGCTTCTTTAAGCTCGTGTTCGTACTCGTCGGCTAAAACTTCAAATACATGATATTTTTGTGTACCTATCTCTTCTTCCAAATCAAATAATAAGAAAATATCGGTAAACTCTGAAAGTCCTCGAACTAGTCTACCAACACATAGACGTACATCTTTAGCAGTAAACTCAAACTGGAAATGCTCAATGCAATTACGTAGAGATTTCATCCAATTTATGTCGTCAATGAAATCTTGATCCACGAGATTATTGCCTGTAACACTACAAACTTCGCAAATAGCAACAGCCAGTGCTTGTTCTACTGTCACTGTATGAGGATTAATTTGGCCCGTCACAAGATGTTCAAAATCGTAGCCTTCAGATTCGAGCACATTGAATGCTTCTAATAAACTTACACCATCAGCTTTAGCTCGCTTAGCAACTTCTTTATAGCATTTAGAAAAAATTAAGCTCTCATCTAGAGATTGCAGATACATCTTCAAGACCAGTTCAATGCAGTGTGATAGATGTGTAATTGAGAACTTAAATGCTTTTAAAACTCCGGCTTCGCCTTCTTCATACTTGGACAGAGCCTCATTGAAACTGTCTATCGCATTTTCTTTAATATCAAATTTAAACTTCACAATTTGTACCGTCTATATCTGGTGATATAACTTCCGCATTTGCAGCTGGCTTGGGAGCACAGCGGAAAACCCGTCCGACAACATGCGCTTATTATATGTTTCATTGCGCAGTTTATTTGGAGTTCATTCTTGCTTGTGCTTCTTTAGTATAAGTCACTAATGAACCACTCGGAGAGCTACCATTTACTGAGAATTGATTGATTGCTGTTAAGAGTATTTCTTTCTTAAACGCCACATGGATGGCATTTGCCGTTCCGTTATTAATTCTGGCTGTCAAGGAATTGGGCCATCTGTTAGACAATTCTTTCGGTGCACTGATTGTGTTATATCCTACATACACACAAATCAATGGTATCTTGTAAAAATCAACAGCCTTTTCAATTTCGTATGATAACATGCTGCCTGTTTTTCTGGTGTCACCACTTAATATTACAATGCAGTTTTTTGATGCTGCCAACCGTTCTCTGATTCTTGATTCTAATGTACTCCGAAGACTTGTATCTCTTACGGCTGCAGTTTTGTCATGACTATTTACAAACTTGAAATCAATGTTCTTTCCTGCGGTCCAAGCTTGCATTGTTGCGTAGTACTTAAAATCAGATTCAGTAGGGTTTGTCTTTCCTAGTCCGTCAAAAGCGATATAGGATCCGGTTCTGTTTGCCATGCTATTCCTTAAGTAATATTAATTTATAAATTAGCTGCGACTCAAATTCCATTTTCTATGGCTTTAATATCCAACAGATTTATTGAATCAATTTTATCTTTGTGAATGAAAATGTTTAATTTTGCGGGATATTTGAATTTCATTTCACTCACTCGAAATGTCCAAAGCATTATCTTGAGCAGTTCCTCATCACTGATATTTTTGTGTTCTTTAATTCGAGTTATGCCTGATCCAAATATTGGAACCGAAACACTTTTCTGAGAGTAAACTCTGTTTACGCTATCCCAAAAATTTATTAAGAACTCCAGATACTCAGGCATGCTAAGAACCGCTTTATTCTGGCTATCAAACTTCGAAAATGCAGCCAATAAATAGCCATCTATAAGACAAACGGTTCCGAGTTTGTATTTTTTTGACTTTCCCGCACGTTTAACACCGCTATCTATTAACTCACCATCCTCAAATGGATAATCCTCGATAATTTGATCCAGCTCAGCCACTGATAAGCTAGAGTGTTCATTGATGTATATTCCATTCAGTGAGTTCTTGGATATAATCTTATCGTCCACTTGAGTATCGAAATGTTCATTAAATGGTATAGCTTTAATTCCAGGCTGACTGAACAAATCTCCTGTCAATACTGATACTTTGCTTCCATCAATTGAAAGGTTCAGGTGCCTGAGATTGTTGTATCTCCACCACAGATATACGTACAAACCAGCAAAGAAAAGTACAACTGACAAACCGGCACAAATTTTATACTTATCGGAAACATCAATAAAAATGAAAGCTATCGAAAAAATGGCCGATATTATCGACATCATTCTCAAGAACTCCTGCCATACGAACCTGTCTGTAATCTTAACTTTCAATCTATGCTTCCTTTTCCTTAATCAATGATTTTTGTAGCCCGAAGGCTTTGTTTGGCATGGCTATATTTTGGAGCAACGCCCGCGAGTAATATTAGGCGTATTGTCATTATTGTTTGCGCCATCCCAATAGCCTGCGGTATAGGTTTTAATAAAACGTCCAGATTCTGGGGAAAAGAAAAACTGACCCAACCCAAGCCGACAAATGAAGTCATTGGAATACTCGCTGATAAAACACCTAAATTCAGGGTCTTTACCACCTAACGCAAATACACCATAAGGGTTGTCTTTATCTTCGAAGCCAAATTCCTTCTCTTTGATTTTTCTGAGGATATATTTATCATCTGATACATTAAAGTGCGCTCGCCCCCAAGACTTGTTTTCATAGTAAAAGCCTGTCGATTCTTCAGAAACACAAAGATAAGTAACATCTTCAGCTGATACATGCGCGGCCATAACAAAAAATATTGCTGCAACAACATACTTATAATATTTCATTGGTACTCCCTGTGTGCCTAACGTTTCTAGTTCATCGGTTGACGCATCGTTCTAATCCGATGCAACGGGTTGTTTAGGTGATTCAGTAATATGTACTTTCCATGATACATCGGAGTTCCTTTCCCTGGTGATATGAACATGTTCCTTTGATGTCCTCAAGGCAGTTGGGTGTGAAGGCTTTACTTGAAGCTAGTTGGCATTGTCTGTTTTCGAGCTAACTCACAGCAGCGACGCTTGCACTTCAAGCGTGACATAAAACTTCAATCACTTCTACTGTACTTAGATTCAGGTCGTCTATCCAACGAGTAACCCTGTCATCTTTATAACTTATCAAGCGCCCAGAGCACCTTAATATAGAGAATTCACAGTAATTACGGAATAAATGAATTAATTTATTTTCAGCTAACTTAATGGGAATCAAGGATGAATTGAGAAGGTCAGCTATGGGTAAGGCCGCCTCTATAAAAGAACGCAATGTACACTTCCGCTATTCGCTCATAGCTGTCGTCAAAATTGCAATGAGCCAACGGCAGCCTTACGTACAGTGCTGCCTGTCGGTTTTGTAACTTTGTTATGCACAAATAAGTTTCGAACTTTATTGGCATACTTTCTTTGGATAACCACTTTGATGGGTTCTAAATTTCAATATTTATTGTCACACTAAGCTTCTGCTTGCTATGTGAGAATCGAAATGCGGGAGTGAAAAAGTTTCAAACTTTGATGTCCTTCCACACTAAAAAAGCGTGAGCCTTCAACTCTTAATTTAATTTTTTATAGCTGGGCTCATATGCAAATGATTGAAAAGGCTTGATATCGATAATATGTCGAAATCAGGCCTTTTTGCTTTTCATGCTTAAGTTTGTATACATCCTTTTAGTTTAGCTTTTTATCCTTTCGTCGCTATCGCTTCCCAATTCAGCTTACTTTACTTATGTAAATGGTTGTAAAGCAGCCGCTGGGTTCATATGTAACTCTTCTAAAGATTTAACACGTTAGCGAGGCACCATGGCTATTCCGTACTCACTGCTAGATTTAGCGCCTATTTCAGAAGGTTTTGGCGTAAAAGACGCATTAAATAACTCAACGCTGATGGCTAAGGAAGCTGAGCGTAGTGCTTATGAACGAGTGTGGTTAGCCGAGCACCACGGTATGCAAGGTGTAGCCAGTTCAGCGACCTCGGTAGTGTTAACGCATATTGCTAATGCTACCTCTACTATCAAAGTGGGTGCTGGTGGCATTATGCTGCCTAACCATGCGCCTTTGGTCATTGCTGAACAATTTGGCACCTTGGCTGAATTATTTCCCAATCGGATAGAGCTTGGACTAGGTCGCGCACCAGGTACTGATATGGCAACCGCACGAGCGCTTCGTCGTAACCTACAGAGCGATGTAGATAGCTATCCAGAAGATATTCGGGAACTTCAGCATTACTTTGGTACCCCGGAAGAAGGGCAGCCAATTGTTGCAGTGCCTGGGGCGAATACCCACGTGCCTTTATGGTTACTTGGATCAAGCTTATACAGTGCACAGGTGGCGGCAAAAATGGGACTGCCTTATTCATTTGCTTCCCACTTTGCGCCCGATGCCTTATTTGATGCTCTCCATGTGTACCGCAGTATGTTTCAACCTTCAGCGCAATTATCAACACCAAAAGCGATGGCGGGCGTAATGGTGGTGATTGCTGGAACTGACGAGGAGGCAGAATGGCTATTCACGTCGGTAAAACAGCAATTTATGAACATGCGACGTGGCCTTAACAAGCCGTTTGCCAAACCTATGCATAACTTCAACGAGTACTGCACGGCGACGGATGAAGCTATGCTATCAAGTGTATTGAGATATGCGTTAGTAGGCTCAAAGGAAACGGTAAAAACAAAGCTCAACAAGTTTATAGAAGCGACACAAATTGATGAAATTATCGTGTCTATGCCAATTTACGACATAAATGCTCGATTGCTTAGCGTTAAGACTTTTGCGGAGTTAGCTGGCTAGGACGTGATATCACCAGTTCAGAACAATTGGCTATAACTTCTTCTATGCATTGCTGTCGAATAACCTTATGATACTACTTTAGTATTAATTTCTCGGGTAGTTATAGCAGGACGTAGAGAATGACAAGGATCATAGCTTTCACTTTATATGCTTTTTTTTCATTGTCGCTGAGCACGGGCTTAGTAATGGCAAAAGAAGTTTATAACGTTGTTATAGTTGAGACTTTACCTGTTCCTATTGTTACCGAGTCACGCATTGAGTTTGAAAAAGAGTTGGCCCGTATTATGCCCAACCATGACATTAACGTGACGACCTACGACGCAGAGGGCTCCGAGCTTCGCGCAAGGGCAATACTCGCCGATTTAGCTAAAGAGCCTACCCCCGACTTAATGGTGTCGGTCGCTACGCTCGCTACCCGGGCGCTTAATGCGTCTAGCGAATTTCTTGAAGTACCAAAACTCTTTATGGCGGTTTCTTCACCTGTTGAAGAAGGTATTGTGCCGGCAATTGGCGCAAGCAGCGATCGCAATATAACAGGTGAGTCACACGTACTCGACGCAAAAGTAAAGCTGGATATGCTGGAGGGGGTGCTTAGAGCCTCTGATCAAAATAAGCCTTTAACCATTGGGCTAATTCACTCAATGTATCCATCTTCAAGCAACTTGGTAAATCAACTGCTTGCGCTTAACGGAAACTATAAGCACATTAATTTGGTCGCTGTCAGCACCCCTTATTTAGAGGGCGATGAAGGGCTCGTGGCGATGACCGATAATATTGTTGAAAAATTGCAGCAAAGCGAAGACAAATTAGACGGATATTGGCTCTCTTCAGGGCCACTCGCTGAAGCAAATGGACTGGTGGCTAAAGTAAAAGAAAAAACAGGTTTATTCCCTTTATTTGCAGAGAGTATTTCATCTGTGAAAGAGGGGGCGCTCATTGGGGTCGTATCCGAGCCAGTTAGTATAGGGAAATCAGCGGCAAGAAAAGCAAAGTTAATACTTGAGAACAGTTCGGCGAAAGATATGCCTGTCGGAAAAATGGATACGTATACGGTGGCAGTAAATGTTTCTACAGCAATAAAACTACAGCTACCGATCCCTTCAAATTACCTCAAACTCGCGAAAAAACATGTATATCAGTAGGGTCAAATAAAAAGTTAATATGCGGATTAAAACGAAACTATTGATGATATACATTCCAATATTGCTAATTGGAATGGCAGTGACAGGCTACTGGGCTTACTTAACAGCCTATGATTCAGTTCGTGAACGAGAGTATCAGCTTCTTACTCAAACACTCACATTGAACGTAATGGAAATCATAAACGAACGACGTGAATTGCTTATTGAGTCAGGTCTTGAAAACGTGCCTGTGTTCAGGGATGCCTATCAAAAAGAGGTATTTGAAGAGCTAAAGTCCTTACAGCAGGCAACCAACCGACACTTTGCGATAAGTGATAGAAGTACCGAAACCCTTGTTTTTAGCACGATGAAGGCCCCTGTATTGCTAAATGTCGAGGGCGCCAGCATGGCCACCATTGCCAATCGCACCGTGGCGTTTGGAGAGTCTAACGTTAATGACATAGATGTACTTTTTGCGTGTTCAGAATTCAATCCGTGGAACTGGAAGGTGACGGTTTTACAGCCAGCTGAACCTTTGCAGTCTTCTTTGTTTACTATAGCGTGGCTCACTGTTCTCGTTACGCTGTTTGCCGTTGTCACTGTAAGCCTTCTTATGGGGCGCGTAACCCAGATTTTAGTTGTATCGCCCATTGAAAAAATTAAGTCGGCCGCTAGCCGAATTGCAGTAGACCATAAAAAGGTCACCATCGATTTACAGCAAAACGATGAACTCGGAGGCCTTGCGCGGGATGTTGAGGCAATGTCTGGTGAAATAGAGCAGTATGTCGCTCAAGCGCAGCAGGCGAATAGAGCAAAAACCGATTTTCTTGCTGTGATGAGTCACGAGATTCGTACTCCACTAAACGGCATTCAAGGGTTAGCAGCATTGCTGTTAGAAACGCCGCTTTCAGATAAGCAACATCAATATGCAAGTGATTTGAAGTCTTCGGCATCTATTCTCGCAACGGTCATAAACGATGTACTGGATTTGTCTAAAATTGAGTCTGGTATGTCGGAAGTGGACGTTACTGAGTTTGACCTCAACGTTATGCTTAACGAACTCATCACGTTACTTGGGACTAATGCCAGCAGTAACAATACCCGTTTGGTGTATACAAGTAAGAACCTTGAGTCTGTGGCGGTAACGAGCGATATCACCAAGCTTCGTCAAATTATTATTAATCTTGTAAGCAACGCCATCAAGTTCACACATAAAGGTACGGTGAGGATTACCGCAAAGCTTAAACAGCCGTCAACGGAAACTGTGGGCGAGAACCGTTTGGTTATTGCGGTAAAAGATAGTGGTATTGGCATCGAGCCAGATAGGTTAGAACACATTTTTGATAAGTTCACACAATCTGATTCATCGATTACCCGAGAATACGGGGGGACAGGTCTTGGGCTTGCCATAGCAAGACAGCTTGCTCAGCTACTAGGTGGCGACATCAAAGTCGTAAGCAAGGTAGGCGAAGGCTCGTGTTTTACCGTTACAGCCAATGTACAGTCTCGCTTAAAAGTTGAGTCTTCAACTGATTCCGTGTTGGTAAAGAAGGCTCGTGATGCAAGCTTGCCATCGGGATTGAAAATCTTACTGGCAGAAGATAACGCGATCAATGCAGTAGTAGCACAAGCGCTTCTAGAGCAACTCAATTGTATTGTAGAGCACGTTGACAATGGGCTGAAAGCGACTGCACGGGTTGAAGAAGGTGGCATTGACGTAGTCTTTATGGATGTTCACATGCCAGTGATGGATGGAATAGAAGCCACAAAGCGCATTCGCAAATTAAATGGCGACTTAGGCCAAACGCCGGTGATAGGTTTGACTGCAGAAGCGTTCAAAGAGCGCCATATAGTATTTAAGGCGGCAGGAATGGACGACATTGTAACCAAACCTGTTACTGTTGAAGCGTTACAAGAAAGCTTGGTAAAACTGGCGCTTAAGCAAGAAGTCACTGATAATAAGTAGAGTTACTGAGTGTCTTTGTAGATTTCATAAGTGAATGAACGCTTAGTGAAAAGAGCGCTTAGGTCTACATTCAATCTTGATGCATAGGATGGCGTGTGCAATTTAATAAACCAAGTGAATTGAGGCGTCTGCGAATTGCGCTCATAATCGGCGCTGTACTCGTGCTCGTCTTCATGGCCGCTGACTTGTTGTTATTGCCAAGCTCCATGTATCAATTGTACATTTTTGACCGTTTACTTATCCAATTTCCAATCATACTTACAGTCATAGCAATATCCTATTGGCGCAAGTTTATTCAACACAGGGCTATTGTCTTTGCAACGTTGCTTGTCGCTCTTTCATACAGCAATTATTGGCTCATTTGGGTATGTTGGACTGAGCATGATTTTATTTTTCCCTACGAGGGGACTATCTTATATGCCTTCTTTTGTGTTTTTGCGCTCGGTATTCCCTTTAAACTGGCGATAACCGTTAACCTCATTAATATCCTGGGTTTCCTTGGCCTAATGTGGGTAGCGCCTGTTTACGGCGATAGAGTGCCAATTTCTGCGGCATTCGTATCGGGGTCGCTATTTATTTGTGTATATGCTCGCTACCGTTTAGACCGAAGTGTGCAAATGCTAAAACAAACGAACGATAGACTGCTCAAGCTAAGTAAATACGACCCGCTCTCTGACTTACTGAATCGACGTGCTTTAAGAGAGCAAAGCGAAAAACTGTTGGCATTAAGTAAACGGCATAAGGTTTCAATGGCAGTATTGATGCTCGACTTGGACGATTTCAAAAAGTACAACGATGCTTTTGGCCATCAGCAGGGTGATGAAGCAATAAAAATACAGGCGCGCATCATGAAGCAGGTATTTAAGCGGGAAACCGATATACTGGGGCGATATGGCGGCGAAGAGTTTATTATCGTGCTAAGCGATATCAAAAAAGACCAAGTGGCGAAGCACTGTCAGGCGCTTTTAAATGAATGGGAAGAAGCAGCGTTGCAACACGCACAAGACGCGAAGCACCCGCTTGTAAGTTGTTCGATTGGTGTAGTGTTTGCGAAGTCTGTTAATAATTGCTCCATCGACTGGCTTATTGATGAAGCGGATAAAGCGCTTTATGGCGCTAAGGAAAGAGGTAAAGCCCAGTTCGTGTTAAAAGAGGCCTAGTTTTACAGAAAGAGGGGCGAAACGACGTGCGCCACGCCCACCAATTCTATTGCCCGTGCTTACTAAAGTTTTACAATCATTTTGCCGGTATTTTTACCTTCAAAAAGCATGTTTAAGCCTTTCTCAGCATTTTCTAAACCTTCTATCGTATGTGCGCGGTACTTAATTTTACCTTGCTGTACGTAGGGCGTGAGCTTTTGTAATAGCTGAGGAATTTCACCCCAGTGATCAGGCATAGCAAACCCGCGAATATTGATACGTTTTTTAATTAATGGGATCCAGTTTGGACCCGGTGAAGGTTCTTCGGACTGATAATCAGCAATCATGCCGCACACAACAATACGGCCATGAGCGTTCATTCTGTTAAAGATGTGATGTTGAATAGGGCCGCCCGTGTTTTCAAAGAAAACATCAATTTTATCAGGAGTCAGTTCGGCTAGCTTTTCTTCCAGATCATCTTTCTTGTAGTTAACCGCGCCGTCAAAGCCTAACTCATTTACAATCCAGTCCGCTTTTTCATCACTACCGACTACACCTATAACACGTAAGCCGTCAGCTTTTGCAAGCTGTCCTACCATCGAACCAACCGAGCCTGCTGCTCCTGTAACTATAAGTGTTTCGCCTTCTTTAGGCTCGCCAAAATTATAAAGCCCTGTGGTGGCAGTTAAACCCGGCAATGCAAACACACATAGCGCCATTTCTTCTGTCACACCATCCTGTAGCTTATTGAATCCAGAACCGTCACTGAGTACATACTCGCTCCAGCCTGTCATACCCATAACTTTATCGCCAACAGAGAAATCAGAGTTTTTTGACTCTACAACTTCACCCACGCCGCTCGAACGCATTACATCGCCAAGTTCTACTGGAGGAATATAGCTTTCTCTGTCTTCGCTCATCCAACCAAGCATTGCGGGGTCTAACGACATGTGCGTTTGCTTTATCAGAATTTGCCCGTCCTTCACAGAAGGAACGTCTAACTCTTTGGTTTCAAAAAGGTGAGGGCCAATCTTCCGGTCGTTGGGACGTTGAACCAGCGTTATTGCTTTGTACGTTGACATTGTATCCTCCAGTAACAATTAAAAAGTGTCTGCCTTCTTGGCATATTAAGTTACACCGCCGCAGTTTTTTGGCGCTATCACTTACTTAGTAAAAGGTGGGGCTTGCTGGAACTAACTCAACCGATCAAGCCACTTTTCTATGAATTTGAATTAAATATTAGATTAGTTCCAATGGTTGATAGTGATAATTGCAAAAAACTATTAACAATATTGTGATCTTGTATTAACTGTGAGTTTTCAATTTTGTTTATAAATGCGGCGAAAGTGTCGCTATAATTGTAAAAAATGCGATAAAAGTGCGTAAATAACGTTTACTTGCATTGAACAAAACTATCCAGATCCGTAGAATGCCTGCTGCAATTTTCCCCTATTACAATGAGTATCTTATGAAGCAACAGTTTTCTTTACGTGCCTCAGTTTGCCTAGCGCTTGCTACTTTAGCCTCTTCTTCAGCGCTGGCAGCTGGTTTCCAAGTCAATGAACACAGCGCAAACGGTCTAGGCCGCGCAATGGCTGGTCAGGCGGCAAAGCCAGAGAATGCATCGATTTTAGCGACCAACCCTGCGGCAATTGGTGTATTTAAAGAAGCTGAATTCAGTGCATCTGCAAGCTTTATCGACCCAAATGTAGATATCAATGGCGCAGTTACCTATAACCTCGGCGGCAACATCGTTGGCGGCGGTGCAGCGCAAGAAGACAACATCGCTGATACAGCTATCGTCCCTGGTTTCTTCTATGTCTCGCCTATCAACGATAAACTTTCTGCAGGTGTTGGAGTTTTCACTACTTATGGTCTTCGTTCAGATTACTCAGATGACTTCGGAGCCCTTCATTTTGCCGACACAGCAGAAGTGAAAACTGTAACGGTGAACCCAGCTGTTTCATATAAAGTAAACAAGCAACTTATGGTTGGCTTTGGTTTGAATATTACATATGCGGAAGCCGAAATTGGCTCTGGCGTTTCAAACACCCTTGTTGACACCTTGGTTGGTTTAGCGCCAAGCGCTGAAGCGCTTGGCGTTACCTTGCCACAGCTTACTGCTGGTAATTCGTTGTTTAGCATGGAAGGTGATGATATTGGCTTCGGTTGGAACGCCGGTGTTTTCTGGCAGCCAACTGACATGACTAATATCGCGCTTTCATACCGTGCTGAAACAAAATTAGAGCTTGAAGGTGCAGTATCTTCAGAAACGCCTATTTTTCCTATTAATCTTAATCAGCCTGGTAGCCTTGACTTGAATCTTGCTGCTATTACTGAATTAGCGGTTGACCAGAAAATCGATAACCAATGGTCTGTGCAAGCGAGCTTAACGTTTACCGATTGGAGTACGTTCGAAAAGCTTGAAGCCAACCTAGAAGATGACGTTGACTTCTTAATAAAAGAAGAAAACTTCGATGACTCATGGCGCGCAGCGCTTGGTGTTACCTACATTCTAAACGATGAAATTACCCTTCGTGCTGGCTATGCTTACGACGATGGAGTGGTTTCGGTAGAGAACCGCTCGCTGAGTATTCCAGATACTGACCGTCACTGGTTCTCTGGTGGTATGACTTACACCATGAGTGAAGACACTTCAATTGATGTGGCTTACGTATTTATTGATGGCCGTGAAGCAAACATCAATAAAGACAGAACTATTTTGAGCAACGTTCTTCCTGGTACAGACTTCACCACTAACTTCACAGGTACACAGTCTGCGACTGCACATATTCTTAGTGTTCAGCTTAATACACGTTTCTAATTAGAAACGTTGTTCATAAAAATGGCAGCTTGAACGCTGCCATTTTTGTTTGAGCTACCAGGCTAACCCTTGCAATAGCTTATCGAAGTAATTAAAACTGATGCTTAAATTTGCGCAAACAAGTCTTGTAGACAAGTAATTGCAGCACTGATTTTTGCAGGCATTAAATCTCGCTTTGGCGTTACTGCATACACCGTGTAATCAGGCAGCGTCCAATCAGCAAAGAGTTGTTTCATATCGCCAGATTTCAAAAGATGCCTCACTTCTGGTTCTGGCAGTACTGCATAACCTAATCCATCTTGAGTGAGCTTAATCAGCGTTTGCATCGAGTTTACATCAATACGCTGTGTATCGAGTTCATAGTCGCCATTGTCTTTGTGAACCATCACGTAATCTTCGATATGTCGATGAGCAATATAAGCGTGACTAACGAGTTGCTCAGGGTTTGAAAGATTAGTGTTCGCTAACGGATGCTCTGCAGATACGCATAAAATACGCTTCCACGTAGCTAGCTCTAAACTACTGAAATTAGTGTCAGAAACAGGGGCGAAGCAAAGAACTAGATCGGCGCTTGACGCAATAATATCTTTGGGTTCATCGGTAACGGTAAGCGAGATGGTTATTTTCGGAAATTCTTCGCAAAGCTTCTTCAGCGGCTCACTGAGCAGACCGCCACCAAAACCTTCTGGCGCAATAATATTGATTTTACCAGTAGGGTCGTCTTGAAGGCTTTCTATCTTTTGCTGGGCAAGTTCTGCGGTTTGCAGCATTTTCTTGCTAGTCTCGTAGTAGATGCGCCCCGCTTCGGTTAGGCTCAAACTTCGCGTATTTCGATTGAACAGGCTAAGGCCAATATCATGCTCTAGCTTTCTTAATTGCTGGCTAATTGCAGAGACCGTCATGTGAAGTTCTCGCGCGGCGACACTCATGCTTCCGCTGTCTGTTACTGCGGTAAATACCTGAAGGGAGCGAAGTAATTTAGTATTCATGGCGCAGTTTAATCCTTTCGATTGGCCGTAAACTTATGAGTGAACATTTGTAGCAAATTAACGATGTAAGAGGGCGAATTCTATCTTATTTAATGGTTAATGATCGTTTTTACGTTAGCTTTTACTCAAAACTTACGTTTAAAACTTCAGCGCTTCACAGCGAAGTAAGCGATAACTCTCCACATAGCAAAGAGGCGGGTTCTGACAACGCCCCCGCTTATCTGCCCGGCCCTTTACTTATTCTATAATCACCAGTTTTTAATTGTGGGCAGTAATATTATCGAATGGTCCTGACCATGTTAATAGTGTTTGTTGCTAGCTTTACTTCAACGAGGAACACGATAAGCGCACTGATTAGAAACATCATTGCCAAAATGAACAAAACAATAATGGGTGTTTTAAGATCAACCACCCAAAGCGAGCCCGAGAACAAGGCCATGATCACGGTGCACACTAAGAGCGCTGAAGCTACACAAAGGCCAATAGCCCAGTTAATGACTTTCACCCTGCGCCACAGTACTTTAATTTCTTTTTTAGAGCGGTCTACGATGTGTGGGTCTGACAGGGTATGAATTTGTCGCTCTGCCACTCTGACCCGGTCAGATATGCGCCCCAATCGCGAAGACATGACGTTAAGAAAACCCGCAATACCGGTAAGCAAAAACACAGGCGCCACGGCAAATTCGATAAGTTGTGAAAGGCTAGGTATAAGTGTATCCAACAATTTCTCCAGTCAGCTAGGCAAATTAAAATTGATTTGAGTTAACAAACGTTTTTGCCTCTGCTCAATTGCAAATTCATATGAAGGTTTCATTTCAATGCACTTGTTGAAGAACAGCTTATGTAGAGGCAAACCAATTATCGAAAATTAAAGTAAAAGCAAAGTGTAAGCCAATGCTTATACCAGATAACGGCTGCTAAACTTAACACTTTGCCTAAGTTTAGTGCTTTTTAACTCACTCACGGCTTGATTCACAGTAGAATAGTGTTTCTGACTTACGACACATCTCTTTTGCATAAGGACTAATAATGCGCGTTTCCCCTCTGTTTTCCCTGTCATTGTTAACTATTTCTCTCTTACCAATGTTAGCAGGGGCGCAGGAGATGTCAGATATAGAAAGAATAGAAACCACGTCTTCTCGTATTCAAGGAAAAGTGAATGCCTCTGGTTACGCTGTTTCTTCAGTTTCAGAAGAAACATTATCACTGCTCTCTTTTCAGCATATCCAAGAGTCGCTTAACTACATTGCTGGTGCTGGCGTTCAGCGAGGAAATGGACAAGAGTATTTACCTGCTCTTCGCTCACCTGTTCTTACGGGGGCTGGCGCCTGCGGAGGAATATTAGCAGCAGAGGACGGAATACCCCTGCGTGCAGCGGGTTTTTGTAATATTAACGAATTGTTTGAAGCACATGGCGAGATGGCACAGCGTATTGACGTCATCAAAGGGCCAGCTTCTGCGTTATATGGTTCAAATGCAATTCACGGAGTTATTAACGTCATCACCCCAGATACAACACAAGGTGATGGAATACTGGGGTTTGATTATGGCTCATACGGTTTTCATCGAGTTAAGCTTCAGGAAGGAAAGGATTTTGGCGGCAGTGGCGTAGGTATAGCGGCTAGCTTAACCCGTGATACGGGCTACAGAGATGACGAAGGTGTCGACCAGGAAAAAGTGTCTTTACGTCATAGATTAGAGTGGGATAACACCGTTATCACCAGCGGGATGACATATACACACTTAGATCAGGAAACGGCGGGCTATATAGAGGGGTTTGAAAGCTATAAAGATACGCAGATAGCACGAAGTAATCCCAACCCCGAAGCGTTTAGAAACGCTCGAAGTTTTAGGCTATGGAGCAAATTCGATACAACGTTTGAGGGAGGTCATGCACTATCAGTGACCCCCTACATACGTAATCAAGATATGCGTTTTCGCATGCACTTTTTACCGGGAAAACCCCTTGAAGAGAACGCCCAAAAGGGCGTGGGCGTGTTGTCACAGTTTAACTATGTGGTAAACGACAGGATATCGTTAGATGTTGGCGTTGATGCTGAATACACAGAGGGGAAATTGACGCAATCTCAACAAGGCCCTACCGAAGGCTCGGCCTTTTTAGTTGAAACCATACCGGCCGGTAAACACTACGATTATGACGTTGATGCAACGTTGCTCGCGCCGTTTTTTGCGTTGAATTGGCAGGATGATAAGTGGGCTATTCAGTTAGGCGGACGCTTTGAAACTATGCGGTACGACTACGCCAATAACATGAACACAGGTCGTGTACGAGAAAATGGAACTGAATGTGGATTTGGTGGCTGCCGCTATTCTCGACCGGCAGACAGTGAAAATGATTATAACAATTTCAGCCCTAAGCTCTCATTGCGCTATCAGCTTAGCCCCCAAATTCAACTTTTCGGTGGGGTAGCCCGCGGCTATCGCGCGCCCCAAGCTACTGAACTCTATCGTTTACAGCGTGCTCAAACGGTGACCGAGCTTGAATCAGTCACGGCTGATAACGTTGAACTAGGTATTACGGGTTCATTACTTTCAGGTGGCTATACGCTGTCGTTTTATAGCTTGGAAAAAGATAATGTAATTTATCGCGATAGCGACTTTTTTAACGTTAGCAACGGAGAGACGTGGCACCGAGGTGTTGAACTCACTTTTGACCAGCAACTGAGTGACGTTTTACGCGTTGATTTTGCAGGCACGTATGCAAGGCATACTTACGAGCACAGTCAACTTTCAGGTGAGCTAGACATTAAGGGCAACGACATTGATACGGCACCTAAAGTTTTATTCAATACCCGTTTAAGCTATGACGTTACAGAGGAGATACAGGCTCAGTTGGAATGGCAACATGTATCTAGCTACTATACTGACGCTGAAAATCTCAATGAGTATGATGGTCATGACTTGGTTCATGGTCGAATAAGCTGGGATGTAACAAATAGCATTATCCTATATGCGCGCATCAACAATATGCTAGATACTGAGTACGCCGAACGCGCTGACTACACAAGTTTTTCTGGCCCGCGTTACTTCCCTGGCAGACCCCGTAATTTTATGCTTTCCGCATCGTTTATTTTGTAAAGAAAATAAAAACTCCTGATAATTAATTATTAATCTTGAAAATACAGACTATGGACGCGATTTGCTTGTGCATAATGGGCGACGGGCGTAGTCTGTAATAATCAGCATGGGTCGCAGTTACGCCATGTATAGCGCTTTTTCTCTTAACGAAGCAGGCGATATACGTGGAATGATTGTTAATAGGTATACCCATGCAAAAAATAGTAATTGTTGGTGGCGGTGCTGGTGGTCTTGAATTAGCCAGTCGCTTAAGCCGCACCCTCGGGAGAAAAAAGCAAGCCGAAATCACCCTCGTCGACCGAAGTCGAACCCATATTTGGAAGCCGCTACTTCATGAGGTAGCCGCCGGTGTTATAGATAAGCATTCAGACGGTGTGGACTATGCAATCCATGCTGCAGCTCATCATTACCGTTTTCAGCTTGGTGAAATGTGTTCACTTAATGCGAATGAAAAAACCATAACCTTGTTGCCATTGATTGACGAAGAGGGTACGCAGGTCTTACCTGAGCGTGAAATTCATTATGACCAGCTGGTACTGGCCATTGGAAGTGTAAGCAACGATTTTGGTACACCGGGTGTAGCAGATCATTGCTATTTTCTCGACTCTCTAAAGCAAGCCGAGCGCTTTCACCGCGCGCTGCTCAATCAGCTTATTCGCATAAACCAGCAAGAAGACAAAGATGCAAGAATTGATGTTGCCATTGTGGGAGCGGGCGCCACGGGGACTGAACTTGCTGCTCAACTTCACCATGTGGCTAACTTGTCGAAAGCCTATGGAATGCCTGATATGTCTGCATCACGATTGAAAATTACGATCGTAGAGGCCGGCGAGCGTATATTACCTGCATTGCCCGAGCGCATTGCTAATTCAGCCAGAAAAGCGCTACACAAGTTGGGTGTAGATATAAAAGAGCAAACCATGGTGGCTGAGGCAGATTCAAATGGATTAATCACCAAGGACGGCAGCCGTATTGATGCCGATCTAATGGTGTGGGCTGCGGG
>Ga0105235_100126_pt1 | contig 32021 bp, 30 predicted proteins | sample Virmet3819_2500_FD_90059 | JGI IMG/M metagenome (GOLD analysis project Ga0105235, IMG submission 90059) | Marine viral communities from the Southern Atlantic ocean transect to study dissolved organic matter and carbon cycling - metaG 3819_2500 | ecosystem: Environmental > Aquatic > Marine >... | reverse complement strand
TCGGCAATGGCGTCGTGGTGGATCCCTGGCACATGCTGGAAGAAATAAAGGGCATCCAGGCCCAGGGCGTCGAAGTCACGCCTGAGACGCTCGTGCTGGCTGACAATGCCTCGCTCATTCTCCCGTGGCACAAGGACATCGACGCCGCCCGCGAAGGCGCGCTTGGCGCTGGCCAGATCGGCACCACCAAACGCGGCATCGGCCCGGCCTATGAAGACCGCGTCGGCCGCCGCGCCATCCGCGTGGCTGACCTTGCAGACCCCGCCGCCCTCGACATGAAGATCGAGCGCTTGCTGGCGCATCACAAGCCGCTGCGCATCGGCGTTGGCTTGCCAGAACCAGACGGCGCCGAGCTGAAAGCAGAACTGCTCAAGATCGCCGACCAGATCCTGGCCTATGCCAAGCCGGTCTGGAAACTGCTCGACGAACAGGTCCGCGCAGGCAGTCGCATTCTGTTCGAAGGCGCTCAAGGCGTGATGCTGGATGTTGACCACGGCACGTATCCCTTCGTCACATCGTCCAATGTGGTGGCAGGAAATGCCTCCGCTGGCTCAGGCGTTGGCCCTGGCGCAATCTCCTATGTGCTGGGCCTCGCAAAGGCTTACACGACCCGTGTTGGCTCAGGTCCCTTCCCCACCGAACAGGACAATCAGATCGGCGAACGCCTCGGCACGGTCGGCCGCGAAGTCGGCGTGAACACGGGCCGCGCCCGCCGCTGCGGCTGGTTTGACAGTGTGATGGTGCGTCAGGCCTGTGCGACCTCCGGCGTTACCGGCCTCGCCCTGACCAAGCTCGACGTGCTGGACGGCTTTGACGAGATCAAGGTCTGCGTCGCCTACAGGCTGAATGGCGAGACGATTGACCACTACCCTGCCGGCCTGACCGACCAGGCCGCTGTAGAGCCCGTCTATGAGACGCTTCAGGGCTGGAAAGGCTCAACCGCCGGTGCGCGATCCTGGGCGGACCTTCCGGCAGAAGCGGTCAAATATGTGCGCCGCCTCGAAGAACTGGTCGGCAAACCGTGCGCGCTGGTCTCCACGTCGCCGGAGCGCGAAGACGTAATCCTGATGAAAGACCCGTTCGAGGGCTAAGCGCCTTTGATCATGTCCGTCATTTAAGGTTTTCTATCTGGAACTCATGCCTTGTCTCTCTGTTGGTCAGGACAGACAACGAGGAGTTTCCAAATGACCGACACAATCAACAAAACCGAAATTGACGCCCTCAATGACGTCACCAAGGTACTGATCGACAGCCGCAAAGGCTACGAAAAATGCGCTGAACTCTCAGATGAGAGTTTTGCGTTTCGTACCCAGTTCCAGAAGCGCGCCAGTGATCGCGCAGCACTGATCAGCCGCTTCCAGCAGCAGGTCCGTACTCTCGGCGGCGAACCCCAAACTGAGGGTGGTACGCTTGGGTCTCTTCATCGCGCCTTGACCGAGTTCTCGTCCATGTTTCAGGACGACAGAAAAGCTGCCCTTGAGGCGATTGATGACGGCGAAGAACACCTGGCCGACTCGATCAAGGATCGCCTTGAAAAGTCCGAAGTCCAGGGCCAGTCCCGCGCCCTTCTGGAAGAAGCCTATTCGAGCGCCCGCTCTGGCGAAGCCTTTGCGGACAGCTTGAGCTGAATACAGGCATAGCAGAAATTTTGAGGGGCGGTTCTGTTTTCTGGAGCCGCCCCCTTTCATTGGATTCCCTCGAAGGGGGATGAAAGCCGCATATGCGAGGAACCAATGAGCCCGTCGCGCAGTTGATTAGAACACCCTCCAACCAGCAGATGGATTTCTCTCATGTCCGACAAACCAGACCTTTCCCTCGACGAGGGCGGCGCACCTCATCAGTCAACTGAGGATGGCTACGAGACCATGACCACCCAGCAAGGCGTGCCCATTGCCGACGACCAGAACCATCTGAAAGCGGGCGCGCGCGGACCGATGCTGACCGAAGACTTCATCTTCCGTGAAAAGATTTTCCACTTCGACCATGAGCGCATTCCTGAACGCGTCGTGCATGCCCGCGGCTACGGTGCGCATGGCTATTTCGAGACACTGGATACGCTTGAGGACGTCACCACGGCAGACATTTTCCAGAGAAAAGGTGAGAAGACCAATGTCTTCGCCCGCTTCTCTACTGTGGCTGGCAATAAGGGCTCGCCCGATCTTGCGCGCGATGTGCGGGGCTTTGCCGTGAAGTTCTACACGAAAGAAGGCAACTGGGATATTGTGGGCAACAACATTCCTGTCTTCTTCATTCAGGACGCCATCAAGTTTCCAGACCTGATTCATGCGGCCAAGCCGGCACCAGACCGGGGCTTTCCGCAGGCCCAGACAGCACATGACAATTTCTGGGATTTCATCTCCCTGTCTCCGGAATCCATGAACATGGTCATGTGGATCATGTCCGACCGGACCATTCCCCGTTCCCTGCGGTTCATGGAAGGCTTCGGCGTCCACACATTCCGGTTTGTGAATGCCGAAGGCAAAGCAACCTTTGTGAAGTTCCACTGGAAACCAAAGCAGGGCCTGCAATCGGTAGCTTGGAACGAAGCCCTTAAGATCAATGGCGCCGACCCGGACTTCCACCGCCGCGACATGTGGGATGCCATCCAGATGGGCGACTATCCGGAATGGGAACTCGGTGTGCAATTGTTCGACGAGGAATTTGCCGAGAATTTTGAGTTCGACGTACTGGATGCGACCAAGCTCATTCCGGAAGAACAAGTGCCCGTCCGCATTGTCGGACGCATGGTCCTGAACCGCGTCGTCGACAATTTCTTCGCTGAGACTGAACAGGTCGCCTTCTGCACACAGAATATCGTGCCCGGCGTCGACTTCACGGCCGACCCGCTGCTGCAGGGCCGTAACTTCTCCTATCTCGACACCCAGTTGAAGCGCCTTGGTGGCCCGAACTTTACACATATCCCGATCAACCGTCCGCAATGCCCGATGCGCCATTTCCAGCAGGATGGCCATATGGCGATGGAGAATCCCAAAGGCCGCGCCAATTACGAACCGAACAGCTGGGGACCGGAAGAAGGCGGACCGCGCGAAGATCCCGCCAAGGGGTATCGATCCTATGCCGAGCCGGTTGGCGGAGAAAAGACGCGCCTGCGCCCGGAATCCTTCGCCGATCATTACAGCCAGGCCCGCCAATTCTATGTGAGCCAGACCAAGGTCGAGCAAAAACACATGGCAGACGCCCTGACCTTCGAACTCAGCAAGGTTCAGAAGATGGAAATCCGTCTTCGCATGCTGTCTCACCTGCTGAACATCGATGAAGACTTGGCGAAAAAAGTGGCGGATGGCCTCGGCGTAACCGACATGCCGCCAGCGGCTGATCCGGCCAGCCCTCCCATCACGGACTTGCCTGCTTCCGATCCCCTGAGCATCCTGAAGAACGCTCCAGACAGTTTCGCAGGCCGAAAACTGGGTATCTTTGCTACGGACGGCGCGGATGCAGACCTCCTGAACGCGCTGAAGGAGGAAGTGACCTCCGCTGGCGGCATGACGATGCTGATCAGCCCGAAAGTGGGCGGCATCACACTCAGTGACGGGTCGCACATGGAGGCCGACGAGAAAATCGATGGCGGTCCATCGGTCCTCTTCGATGCCGTCGCCCTGCTGATCTCCGAGGAGGGGGCAGACATGGTCAAGAACGACGCCCCTAGCCGGGATTTCGTGGCCGACGCGTTCGCGCATTGCAAATTCATCGGCTATGTCGAAACGGCCCAACCTCTCATGGAGAAGGCCAGCGTCTGGGACGCGAAGGATGAGGGCTGCGTCGCGCTCAGCAAGACCGGAGATGTGCCCGGTTTCGTGAAGACACTCGGCAAGCTCCGCCATTGGGATCGCGAACCGATGGTTGACCTTGACGGCTAGGACAAGGCCCCTGCCCCGGAATTAAAACTAACATGAAGGAAGGCGGCCAGTTCGCCTTCCTTTTTTATACGTCCATCATACGGCGGACCCATTTCGTGGTGCCTTCTTCCATCCCTTTGAATTTGGGCAGGGAGTCCAAGCGACCGACGAACAGGGCGTCCGGCTGGGCCAGGCGTTTGACGTGGTGGTAGAGTCTGGATTGCGTCTCCGGCGTCGAAACAAGAAACAGACGTTCATCCAGCTTCCTGGTCATCAGCGAGATATTGGAGGCCTGCAGCATTTTCCCGCCGGTGTAATAGACCACAAACATATCGGCGTCCGGCAAATCTGGATCAATCATGGAAACATCCCGTCATTTTTTAAAACAACGCGGCAGGTTTCAGGAGGTTTCGGAAGACTTCGGAATGGTGGGCGGTACAAGGTTCGAACTTGTGACCCCTACGATGTCAACGTAGTGCTCTACCACTGAGCTAACCGCCCGATCCATTCGGAAGCAGGGGTAATGGATAATTCAGCGCGCGCCGTCAAGCCGGGTTTGGCGGTGTAACGACGCAGAGCGCAATTTTCTGCAGTATTGGCTCCGGTGTCGCAGGATCTTCGGCAAAAAACCAGACTTCGCCAAACGGATCATTTGCGGAAAAGGCATGTCCCTCAAACTCGAAAGACAACCAATGTCCAAGCTCCGAGGGCGTAAGAGACACTATGTTCGCGCCATCCAGAAAATTCAGGCGCAGCATGCATTCATCCATACTCATCGCAGCCGGCGCATCAAAGAAGTGCCGGCCAGCGTCATGGGATAGGGATTTCAGCAGCTTGGGAGGCTCAATGTCGGAGCCCCGCCCCATCAGGCCGCCATCACCTTGTCGACCTCATCCACGATTTCGCGGAGATGGAAGGGTTTGGACAGCACTTTCGCGCCTGCAGGTGTCGGAGCCCCGGAGGAGAGCGCCACGGCGGCGAACCCCGTAATGAAGACGATTTTCATGGCCGGGTCGAGTTCGGCGCCCCGGCGTGCCAGTTCGATTCCATCAAGGCCGGGCATGACAATATCGGTCAGCAGCAGATCGAACACTTCGCGCTCCAACGCGGACAACGCGCTTTCGCCGTCAGCGTAATCCTGGATCTCGTGTCCGGCGCGACGCAGAGCGGCGGCCAGGAACAAGCGCATGGAATCGTCATCTTCGGCCAGCAAAATCTTGGTCACGCGGAATACCCTCTTCTCGGTAGAACCCTAAGCATAAAGACGCAGTTCGGTAAATCAGGCGTGAATATCTGCGGACTTAAAGTTGGAAATTACTGCGGGCACCGGCTGGATTCTCGTGAAAAGGCTTGACCTTCAGGCAAACAAAGAAACGATGTGCTGAATGACAGACGCCCCCCAATTTCTTGACAGACCTGAGCATTTTCAGCGAACGGCCGGTTCGCAGGACAGCCCTGCGGCCACGCCTCGTTATGAAACGCCGTACCGGCTGGTAACCCCGGAAAAAATGTTGGCGCCAGTCATTTTTGCCTCGCCACATTCGGGCAGTCTCTATCCACATGAGATGCGCGAGGCACTCTGCGTACCGGTGGACACCGTACGCCGGACGGAAGATGCGTTCGTGGACGAGTTGTTCAGCGCCGTTCCTGAGCAGGGCGGCATACTCGTGGCGGCGAAATATGCTCGCACAGTCGCTGATCTCAATCGCGACCCACGGGAACTCGACCCGAACATGTTCAGTGATGGAGTCCCTCGCCCCTGCGGCATGCCGACAGCGCGTGTGGAAGCCGGGCTCGGCTGCTTGCCGCGTGTCGCTGCCAGGGGAGAGGCGATTTATGCGCGCCGCCTTACCCGATCAGAAGGAGAAGCGCGCCTGTCCGGCATTCACGACATCTATCACCAGTGCCTGGCGACTGAGCTGGGCAGTCTGAAGGAGCGGCACGGCCGGGCCTTCCTTATTGACTGCCACTCAATGCCCAGCGTCCAGCCTGGGCGTCGCAATCTGGCAGATATTGTGTTGGGGGACCGGTTCGGCTCCAGCTGTGACCCACGTCTGACGGGGCGAATTGAGCGCGCATTCCGAGCGAACGGGTTCAGCGTTGCGCGGAATGCGCCCTATGCAGGAGGGTATACGACACGTCGTTATGGCCGCCCCAAGCGAGACTTCCATGCGGTACAGATCGAGATTAATCGCGGACTGTACATGGATGAACAAGCGGTCGAGACCAGTGCCGGCTTTGCGCAAATGCAGCAAGTCTTGTCCGCTATTGTCGTCGAAATCCTCGACGTCGCGACTCAGATCGGTCGGCGCTGATCGTCGGAATACCCTGCAATTGCAACAGATCCGCGTTACTTCCAAAAAAAAGGCCGCGCTACGAGAGCGCGGCCAAGGTCAAAGGGAGGAAACGCCAGAGGCGTCTGCACCGGAGTGCAAGACCAGATTTATGTTGCGGCGCACAAAACGCAACCGATGATTTGGCAAATTCCTGCAATTTGGAAATGCAGCCCAAATTTTAGGCAAATGTGACCACCGGCACGCCATTTGCGAGAGACCAGCCCGAACATCCCGTTTTGGGACTGAGAGCGGTCCCATCCGCAAGGAGCTGAACATGGCTGATGAAACCGACCTGCACGTAGGCAAACGCCTTCGCCGCCGCCGCCGCCTGCTGGGCATGACCCAACAGGACCTTGCGAGTCAGGTAGGCGTGCGTTTCCAGCAGATCCAGAAGTATGAATGCGGTGCCAACCGCATCACGGCATCTCGACTCTATGAACTGGCGAAAGCCATGAACGTCTCAGTGCAATACTTCTTCGACGGCATTCCCGCAGCAGACGCACCGGATGCCGCGAATGACGCCGAACGCATGGAAGGTGATATTCTTTCGCAAAAAGAGACGTTGGAACTGGTTCGCGCCTACTATCGCCTCGGCGAGCGCCCCCGCAAACGCCTCCTGGAACTGGCCAAGGCGCTGGAAGGCGACACCAGCAGCACGGGCGTCGCTTGACGCCCAGCCCGGGGCGGGGCAATCCCATGCCCGCATGACAAATTCCTACTCCCTCGAAGATGAGCTGACCTTTGCAGGTCGTCTCGCAGATGCGGCCTGGTCAGCGATCCGGCCGCATTTTCGTGCACTGGATGCCGTCGACAACAAGATCACAATACCCCACGCCGAATTTGACCCCGTGACGGCCGCCGACACGGGCGCCGAAGCGGCGATGCGCGGCCTGATCGAAGCGGAACGGCCCGATCACGGCGTTACTGGCGAGGAATTCCCCGCTAAACCTTCGAAGAACGGCTTCACTTGGTTACTGGATCCGATAGATGGCACGCGCGCTTTCGTAGCCGGCCTGCCGAGTTGGACCACATTGATTGCCTTGTGCGATGAAACGGGCACGCCCGTCATCGGCATCATTGACCAGCCCGTTCTGGACGAGCGTTATCTCGGCTGGCCGGGGGGTGCAGCGGTTCAGCGCGCGGGGACACAAACACCGATCCAGGTCTCCGACTGCCGAGACCTCCGCGAAGCAGTCATCTCCACGACAGATCCCTTTATCCTGAACCCCGCCGAACAGGGCGCATGGACCCATCTGAGAGCTACAGCTCGGATCAGCCGCTATGGGCTGGACGCCTACGCTTATGCCCGGCTAGCCGCCGGCACGATCGACCTTGTGGCGGAAAGCGGTCTGAAAGCATGGGATGTGGCCGCGCTGATCCCGGTTGTGCGGGGCGCAGGTGGCCTCGCGACGGACTGGCGTGGCAACGAACCAAAGCTCGGCGGTCAGATCGTCTGCTGTGCCAGCGCAGAAATCCTCGAGCAAGCGCTGTTGGCGCTCCGCCGGTCTGCCGATACATGAGCGCCTACGGGCCCTCGACCTCGTAGCCTTTGGCTTCCAACATTTCGATAACGCTGTCTTCGCCCGCCAGATGACCGGCTCCGACAGCGATCAAGCGCGTACCGGGCTCTTCCAGCATGGCTTCGATCTTGCCAACCCAGATCTCGTTACGAGACTTCAACAGCGCATCATAGACATCGTCTGACCCCATCATGTCCGGATTGGACATGAGCAGGCCAATCCCGTGCACATCGCCATCAACCCACTCGGACACCAGCGTATCGAGCACATCTCCCCCCTCCTCGATGGACTCGGCAGAGCTCACAAGGAAATCGACCTGCACATCTGTGGGCATATTGGCGAGACGGCCCAACTGCTCGTCTATTGTCTCCAGATAGGCGAATGACTTGCCTGCCGCGCGAGCTTCTGCGCCCAGAACGGTTTCTACGCCGGCATTCGGGTCGAAGCCTTCCTTCTTGATCTGCAGAACAGAGAGATTCACCGCCGCCCACCACGGCCGCATCGGCTCAATCGCGCCGAGGGGCAGTCCGACATGGTCAAGCGCCTTTTGAAGCTCTGCGCGCTCCAGTTCGCTGAGCAAACTCGACAATTGCTGACCGTTTTGCAGCATGCCTTGTGTGGAGATGAACTTCATCATCTCGGACGCCGCAGCCTGGCTTGTGACATCTGCCTCAAAGACGACCGTATCAGCCTCCGCGAGCGCGGCATCCATCTCATCGCTGCGCCATTCCAACTCCGGGCGGAGCAAGTGCACCGTACCAAATATGTAAAGCGTCGTGTCTTCGTCCTGCAGCGTCCACAAGGCTGGCTCCCCTGCCCCTCGGGAAGCTTCCGCTTCGCTCAACGCGGCCTCATAAGCAGCCTTCTGCGCTTCCAATTGCGCCGCTCGGTCTGCGGGCTCTTCCTGAGGCACTGCCGGGCTGGGCTCTTCCCGTGCCCCGCAGGCCGGAAGGCCCAGCAACAGCGCCATGGCTGTGACGGTCATCGCAATGGTGAAAGTCCGCATGTCTGGCTCCTGAATCTGTGTCTGTTCCAGACCTAGCCCAAAGTGATCAAGGCGCAAGCACCCAGCGCTGCGCAAACCGCACTCCGGCGTTGCACTCACTCGCCGGTTGCCGTATTCACCAGCTTCGGTTTGCACCCATAGCTCAGCTGGATAGAGCGCTGCCCTCCGAAGGCAGAGGTCAGAGGTTCGAATCCTCTTGGGTGCGCCATATATTTCAACGAGTTAAACCCAGCGTGCTTCTGGTTGCCTTGCTACTGGTAACCACATAGTAACCACGTCTTTATGTTTCGCGCTCCTCCACATAGCTTCGCCTAGACACAGTTCCCAAGCTCCAGCAGGGGTCGCGAAATGACTATACGAGCTTTCTCAACTGTAGCCGCCGCAATTTTCGGAACGGCCATACTCGCACCTTGCGCCAATTCGGAAGACTTTCGTGCGGAATGCTTTCAACACTATGGGAACGTACATCGCGGTGAACCCAACGGTCATGGAAACGATTATAATTGGACTTCTGAGGTTGGCTTCGAAAGCGCTGACAATCCAGCATTCTTGATACTGTTGGATCTACCGAGCCGAGAACTCCAATGGATAGACATAGCTACAGTTAAATCCCGCACCTCTCGCTTTTATAGTGGCGAGGAAAGCCCTTGGTCCGTAGCAGAGGCTACTGCGGAGATTGATGTAATGGGCCCTCAGCTGACCTTAACAACGACGGGCACTTGGGGAGGCGAATGGACATTCGAATTTTTGGGAAATAATCGAGCCATCTTGCGGCTTTTGTCCGCCACCAACACGTTTCAGGGTGTAATGATCGAAATTGCCCATGCGGAATGCACTCTATCGGGTACTCATAGCATTATACTAAGAGACCAGAGCTCCTCCCCACCGGAAGACTTTGAAAATAAATTCTGGGACGATGCGGAAACAGCGTTTCGCGAGTACGCACCATCCAATACCGAAGAACTTCAATCCGCTCCTACCAACCAGTGAAGCTAGAGCAAACGCCTTGCGATACCGGCACGCAATCACCTTAAGCGACTTACTTCAGTTTGCACCCTCTCTTGCCGCCAAATCACGAACAGCTTTGGCCCACGCTGAGTATTTGCCGTGCTTCCATGCATTCTTGTTCCCTCTGGGCGCTCCGGGACTTTTACCACCGTGCATTCGACAACGCCCATTCTTCATAGGTCGCCCTATGCAGCGTTCTCCAGTGCGCGTTGTTGCGCCGCAAATTTTCCTAGTTGCCATCAATTTCCGTCCCTCCGGTTCAGAACGTGTTGAAACGAAAAGTAGTCTCTAATTTTTATTGGCTTTCTGGATACCTCGACTCTCTTCGCACAATGAGTACCGTACTCGATGATACTTTCGAGGCGGGACCGAACTATGAACCAACTTGCCAACATTGCCTTGTCTATACTGGTTTTCGCAATTTCAGCAGCACTTACGCTCGCACTTGCATTAGTGATCGGTTGGATGCTCAAGTTTGTATGGAAGGCCAGCAATCATCTTAGAAACAAATCAGGATTGGTAATTCTCGCACTCATTGAGATTACAATTACGGTCGTCGTGTTGAAGCAAATCCTTCCGACAATCCCAGAATCTGAGATGCAGCGATTCGTGATGCCGAATTTGATTGCCCCAACAGTGATGCGCGCAGTTATCTACTACGCAACCTGGAAGTTCTTCGACGAAGATGAATCGGCAACGACATCAATCGAGCACGAAAAATCGGAGTTAGATAGCTAGCGTCCAACGTCATCGCACCCGGACGGGCAATTCAACCTGATAATCGAACCAAAATACTCCGACAACGGCTTTGTATGTCCCTCGCATGAATACACAGCTGCTTAGAATTTAGAACGCATGGGGTTGTTCCACCCTTTTTGTAACTGCCCCCTCATTGACTCACTGCCCCAAGAATCGCCTGCCCGGCATCACGCACATACTCGACAGTCACTTTCCGTTTCCCGCCCCTTCGTGATTTCTCCAAGGCAGCCATGTGCTGCGCATAGACGCGGGTCAGCCTTGTGGAGAACTTCAGGTTCAGCTCGCGTCCCTCGAAAGTCTGCCCCGGAAACGTCGCGCGTGCCATTTACTTCTTCTTACTTCTTCGCGATTTGGCGTATGGCGACCATCTGTGCCGCTAGAATCACCTCTTCGCCATTTATGGGTGCCAACTCGTCCAGCATGGCAAAGGCGCGCGGGAAGCTTTTCGTTTCATTTGCAAAGGCCGCAAGCTTTGAGTCATTGTACTGTCGGGCCGAAGATTCTTGGGCACTACACAAGGTGAGTGGGTGGAATGATCAATCGTTTCTTCGTTTTGTTTGCGGCTAGCACCCTTAGCGCTTGGTCGGCATCACCTGAAACGCTACAAATGGAGTGCGGTCCCTCTAAAGGATATTCATACACCGCCGCCGAGGGCCAAGTGCCTATGGAAGGAAGCGGCTGGTCGACCGATCAGATTTCCACCGGCCTCAGCGTCTTCGAGCTAGACCTTGAAACCGGTGCCGTACGATATCGATGGCGAGACGCAAGAAACGTATGGTTCGATGCTGCTGACAGCGCGTCTGAGATAAGATTGCTATCAATCGACGAGACTGACTACTCGTGGCAAATGTTGTCAAATTTCGGCAGCGTGGTGGAAGTGTGTTCTTTCGCAAATGTTCTAGACGACAGCGCTTCATCCCTTTGTGTCACTTCCAGAAATCTCGATTACGTTCATTCTGCACGAACTTTGATTGCATCGTGCAATGCTTCCATCATCGCTAGCGAATAGCGCTCCAAAGCAAGAAACCCGGAGAATACATGAAGAACTGGTTCATTTGGTGCATCATTGGCTCACTCTTCACGCAATTCTGCTATCTGGCTTTAAGGGAAAGTCTCATTACGGATGCTACGTACTTGCTTAGTTTCCTAGCCGTTCGTTCCACGTTTCAGATTGGAGTGATTGTGACGGGATCCATCCTATTGTTCCGATTTATGCGAAAGCTAATTCAGTCTATTGGGAGACAAGCTCAACATATTGGTAGAGAGGCTCGAGTGAAGGGGCCACATTTACGAGAAACCGCTGCCAAGGCGGCCGCCATTGGCATTGGCCACGCGCAACAGTTCAAACAAGAAATAGATAATTCAATTTCAAAAGATTATCGAGTTTCTGATTTGCAGTCTCGCCGCAATGAGGCGCACGCATTGGCACTTGAGGAAATTGAGACGAATACTCAAGTCCGCGAAATTTGGGCAAAGGCCTTCACGAAGGCCAACGGTGACCGCCAAAAACAGGAGGTTTTGTACGTCAAGTACAGAGGACAGCAAATATTAGCGTACCAAAAGCTAGGACGCTGATAGAAAGCACGCAAAAATTCTCTGGCAATTTATTCTGTAGTTGCCGCGCCGACTCTAGCATTGGTCATCTGAGCGACCAGCCGAGCCCAGACTGAATACTTCCCGTGCTTCCATGCATTTCTGTTCCCCTTCGGTGCACCAGGACTCGATCCCCCATGCATCCGTCAACGCCCGTTCTTCATTGGTCGACTTTTGCAGCGACCACCCGCACGTGTCTTAACTCCGCACGACACTTTGACGTCTGGAATTTCTGAAAGTCCATTCAAGAATCTATATCGCGTCTCCACCCTTTTGGAACGGATGTGCGTTGATGTACTCACGCATTCGACGGCGATGTGGCGCATTCACAGCCTCCCAATCAGACGGATTGCTACTCATCACCCAAACTTTCTGAACAACCTCAACACTTGCGCCTCTGTGACCACAATGCCCGCACCTTCCAAGCTTCTCAAGCATGGGCACTGTTACATGGGCAGGAACGTCACTTTGTTCTTTCCAAGCTCGGAAACGACATGAACGATCAATACAGGTGAGTATAAGACCGAGAGCATTAATCGATTGAACAGAAACATGTTCACCAGAAAACTGATTGGTGTGTTCAATACTGTCAGTAGAGTATCGGCTACTCATGACCTTGCCCTTCGCTGTTCGACTGGTCATCAAGCGGCCCGAAAATTCGTTGAGTCAACGAGAGCGACACGATTTCCCCAAGTCAGTCCAGCGCCTCAACATTCCTGTTGATTTATCGAGACAGTTTGCTTGTGTAGTATCGCAGCCTGAGGGGAGGACGGTATGGATAATTGGCTTTCGTCAGAGATTGCTGGCGCAACTATTCGCTTTTTTTCCGTACCTGAAGACGCCAACTTTTGGACGCTCATAAACTCCCCATTTCTGGTGGCGCTTATCGCAACCATGATTGGCTTTCGGCTGAATGCACGCCTGACCAGAACCCAGCGGGAGTTGAATACTCAGCTGACAGAGACACAATCAGACGCTGACACCGCTCTCAGGATAGCGACCGAGAACATCGAAACAGAGCTCGACCACGATTTGTTTGATTCTGAATCGGTCGAGACTCGATTTTCCCCACGGTCTGCTTCAGCTGACCAACCAGACATGAGTGAGCGAATGTCACCGTCTCTCGAACAGTCTGCCAAGGAACTGGACGAGATGCTCCAGCATTTGGATGAAGAACTGTCCGGTTCAGAAAGCGTTGCGGCGGCTATTGATGACGTGACCGAGAACCCTGAGTTGGTATGCGAGAATACAAGGAGAGAAGCGGAGAAGATTGCTGATCAAGCGCGCGCACGAATCAATTTCCTTATCGATCGGGACCGAGATGGCCGACACCAAAGAACTTACGATAAAATCAGTCGTCGGAATCCCATAGCCTTGGTGATTGCCTTGAACGAGAGAGGACAAATTAGCGACAAAGAGACGAACAATCTCATCGACCTCTTCAAAATGTGGAACAAACATTCGAAGGGACGCGCCGCTAATAGCCAAGTTCCAACTTCCGTCGTTGCAAAGATGAAAAAACTCAGCTCGGCACCCTAACTCCGTTCCCACAATGCATGGGGTTGTTCCTCACATTTTTTGCCAGCCTCCCCTGTGCATCCTCAGATATGCCCGATACGGTGGCCGCAACGGGGACAAAGAATGACTAAACCGAACCAAATTTTTCAGTTCATCACACTTATGTTGCTTTGCGTGAGCTCAGCAGTTTTACCAGCATATCCAGACAAAACGATCCCACCAGACTCGGGCACTCGGTTTGATAAGAAGTTTGCGTGCTCCTACACCCCGAACGAGCTCTTCGTTATGTCCGCAGCTTTGTTCGAGCCCGAATACGTGACAGAGCTGTCTCCTAAAGCGGCTCAATTGGCAGACTCGTTGTCCGTTGAAGAAAGGACTCAGTTCTTCGTGGACGTACTACAGATTGCCGCGAACCGAGGGCTGCCGGTCGCGCAACTTCAACTAGGTTTGGTCCATTTAAACGGAGCGCCAGGCTTGATACAGAATGAGTCTAAGGCGCTCATATGGATAACACGAGCTGCTGAACAGGGGCTCGTAGACGCTCAAATCACCGCATCCGCACTATTTGCCTCGGGCGTTGGCGCAGCCCCCGACTACGACAAAGCTTATTTTTGGTCGCTAATATCCCTTTCCTCGTATGACCAACCGCTCTTGCCCGGTCTATCCGACCGTCCTTCCCAGATTCGACACAAGCAAAAACTGGAACAGCTATTATCAACCGATCGCCGCATCGCAATGCAAGCGACTGCGGCGAATTGGGAGCCGACAAAGATTGGGGATGGATGCGCTGTCACGTCGATCGAAGAGTGAGAATTTAAGTGGTGGTGTCGACATTCCCCACAATCGCTTGCCCGCCATCATGCACGTGAACATGCTCGACAGTCACCTTCTGCTGCCCTCCCCTGCGTGACTTCTCCAGCGTCGCCATGTGCTGAGCATAGGCGCGCGTCAGCTTGGTGGAAAACTTCAGGTTCAGTTCGCGCCCTTCGAACGTCTGCCCCGGCAAGGTCGCGCGGGCCATACAGTTCATCGCGGTTTCGTGAATTGCAACCATCTGCGCCGCCAGCATCGCTTCAGCACCATTCTTTGGAGCCAACTCATCCAACATTGCGAGAGCACGGTTTAACCGTGTCGTATCAAGGTCGCTGGTATCCACATCATATAGCTTGATAAGCTGCTGGAGCAGAAAGGTTACCGCGCCATGATGCTTCAGGCCCGTGACAGAATGGAGACGCAAAATTGAGGCGTCCACATCCGCACCCCCGTATCCAATCACAAGCCTGTCGTCTTCGCGGGTCAGAGACAGAGTAGGCGGTTCAGGGCGTGCGCTCTTGGCCACCGCTAGCTCCAACGCAAATCCTCGTTCTGCATCGTTGAGGCCGCCTAACAAGTCCTCTTCCTGCAGATCCGTTTGCTGCATTGCCTGTTCAGTCATGCTGCTCTCCTAACATGGGCGGCTTAGGCCACCCCTATGGGTATAAAGGCGGTACTCATCCGGAACCGTCGATCACCTTGAAACCGCTGCGACGGGTACCGGAACGGGACAGTGTTTCTTTCTGTCGGTACTCAGATGGGCCGTTTCTTCTCGGACGGTTCCGCCTCGGTACCGACGCTTTGTTTTTCGATTTCGAATCCGCGCGCCATTTCTGCCAGTCACGGCTGGCTGGGTGCCCGCAATACGGAACATCTGTCAGCGTATACTCTGACGCCAGGCGGCCATACCACTGCCCTCGCTTCCGGAGTTTCGCAAACCCCTTCTCCTCCAGTTCCTTGAATGCCCTGCCAACAGTCGACTTGCTCATTCCCAGCAAGTCAGCCGCACGTTGGAAGCTCAGCGACACCTGACCGTTATTGTGGCCGTTAAACTGCGTTCGCAGTTCAATCCACACCTTCAGAGCTGGACCACCTAGCGAACGAAATGCCTCGCTATGCGCCATCGAATAAGGGATGGCCAGAAACTGGCCATCCCCCTTTGTGCGGCCTGTAGCGTTGATGCCCTTCCGGCCTCCCTTACGCGACATTGCTCGCCTCCGGACACGTAAGCAGACCATGAAGAACGTATCGCGCATGATTGCCTGGGAATGGCCCTGAGTGACGCTCGGTCACCGTCTCTATATCCACGCCCAGCTCTCGCAACGCGTGCACATACCCGCTCCAGCGAGGCGCTGGGTTGTCGATAGGAGTACAACCTCGCGCCCCTGCCTCAGCGAGCTGCAATAGCGCCCATTCAAGGCGACCATGAACCTCGACCTCGAGAATCTCCGTTGCGCCTACAATGTGATATCTCGCCATGTCAGTCGTCCTCCACATGAAGGCCAGCAAGATGGGCAATCAGAGTTGCGGTAGCAGGAGAGTATGCCCCCCACCGCTGCACCTCTCTGGCGGCAAAGCTGCGGGCCGGTTCTCGACTGCGGCGGCGGTCTGCCCAATCAAGCAATGGCAATTCACAAAGGTTGCGTCTGCGCCCACGGCGCTTTACTTTCGTCCTCATCGAACGTTCTCCTGGAAAGGGGGATTTCTTCGAAAGGCTCCGGCGGCGGAGGACTAGTCCGCTCCGGAGCCGCTTTCTAAAACGGCGCTTCATCACGCCGCCTCAGACGTACTGTTGCGTTGGCGACTTTCGAGCCACGCCTCCACATCACTCCACCGATAACGCACCGACCTTCCTAACTTTACATACGGAGGCGTATGCGGATGACCAAGCATTCTGCGTTTGGCCCATGTGGTCGCGCTCGTTCCCGTTCGCCGAGCAAGTTCATGGGTGTCAAATATCTCATCTGCCATTTGAATACTCCAGATACGACGGCGATTCCTGCCGACCACTGGAGTATGCCACGGTTAATTTGGTAGTATTAGTGATGGGTACCAATTCGCATCCTAATTCTTGCCGAATTGTGATGAATAGTTAGGGTTTCGACTTTTTCACCTTGTTTTTATACGATCTTTTTGTTCCAAAAATTCCACAGATCAGAAACTAACCTGTGGATAGCTAGCTGAGGCGGCCTTGCCGCTTAAGCTTTGACACGATTTTTCGCACCCATTGGTGAGACGCGTCGAATCCATCAAACTCCATCCCCTCATCCCGATTCAGCTGGATGTAATTAAGCACTGCGCCCGCCAGGCGGGAATTGTTCCGGTAGAGTTCAGGCTGGTTTGCCAAAACAACTGACGCACACTGGTGAACTACCTCGACAGTATCCTCACCACCGGCCTTTCGGAGCGCGGCCGCAGCCTGAGCGCCACGCAATCTGTTTTGCCGAGCCGCGTACTCAGCTTGGGCCGCACTTTCGTGCTCCACCCTCCATTGATACTCCGCAATCAGGACACCGAGAGAAACCAGAGCTTGCGCGTCATTCGGCTCAGACGGCTCTTTCAAATGATAAAAGCAAAAATCTGGTCGGACGTCGAAGTACCCCAGCCTAGTCATTTCGTGCCATATTTTAGTCAGGTATCCGGACGCGATAGGCGAAGCATCAGCCACCACAGAGTAATCGATAGGATGCACCCGGAAGTCTTCCGCCTCAGGCCCTGCAACCTGCTGGAGGTTTGACTTACCATGCTTGTATAGCTCTGCCGCCATGCCTATCAGTATCGACTCCCCATCCCTGCCCAGAAATTCATAAGGTAAATCGATCTCCTGTCCCACTTTGAATTTCCCCTTCGCCACCCCAACTGTAACCGGCTGCCCCAACCCGACACGCACCCTTACTAGCTGAACATCTCCTCCTTCGGTCTGGCGGAGCGCAGGAACGATAGAGACGACAACACCCTTCATTTCACGATGACTCCATAGCCACTTTAATTGCGGCCCCCGTCGCCTCTGCTGCCAGCCGCAATGGCGACTCTCCCAAATGCGCATATCTGGCGGTGGTCGAGCTGCTGGAGTGCCCCAAAAGCGCGCCGATTACCGGCAAACTTAAACCCGAGGATACGGCGACGCTTGCGAAGCTGTGCCTGAGGTCATGCAGCCGAACACCATGCAAACCTGCCAGTTCGCGCAATCGGCCCCATACCTTTGGCGTGCCTTGGTACCAACCATCCGACCTCATTGCGGGGAAGACGTAGTCGGAGCAAACTCTGTCTGGAACCCCATCGAGAACCGCCAAAGCGGCCTCATTAAGAACGATCAATTTTTGCCCGGTCTTGGAATCGCCAAGTCGCAAGAACTGAAACTGACGGTCGATCTCTGCCCACTTGAGTCGCTCGATTTCGCTCTTTCGAGCGCCAGTTAGTACGAGCAGCCGTACAATGGCCAGCGCAAACGGATTCTCGCCACTAGCTTCGGCTTGAGCTATAGCTTCCCCCAACCTTGCCAATTCATTAACATCCAGAAAGCGCTCATTTCGCTGGTCACGATAACGCTTCACACCCCTTACCGGATTTTCTTTTAGCCATGAAACTTCGACGGCATAGGAGAATATGCCCCCAAGAAGCCCCACTGTGCGAGCAGCAGTACCCTTACCGCCGCTGACAATGGCTCGTCCTCGCTTCACCGTCTTGACGTCCACAGCGGTTTTTCCGTCCGCAACATCCTCCATGAATTGGGAAACATCTGCCCGCGTTACGTCTGTTATGCGCCGATGGCCAAGCAGCGGCTTGATGTGCCGTTCGATCCGCCCCCTGTCCGTCGCGAGCGTCGACACCTTCTTTGTCCCAACTCCGACCTCAAGATAGCGGTCACAAAGCTCAGAAACGGTCAGCACAGCCTTGTCTACCTGCTTGACCTTTGCCGGGTCCGCCCCCTGAGCAACCTGTCCAAGTATCTTCGCCGCCTCTTTGCGGGCCGCGTCAGGCGTCCAGGGCGAGCCGTGCGCGCCAATTGTCATCCGGCGCGTAGGCGCACTCCGGCCGGTTCCCACTCTGTATTTGCAGACATAGCTCTTACGCCCGCCCGCACAGACCTTCAGGCCGAAGCCCTTCAGGTCAGCATCCCAGAGAAAATAGTCCTTCTCTTTCGGCTTTGCCCCGTTCACGACCGAGAGGGAGAGGCGCTTGGACATGGTGGTTACCCCCGATGACGAATAACCACATAGTAACCACGCCCTAGGGAAACGCAAGAAATCTCCAGAAATGCCAAGGCGTTTGATTTATTGATTTTTCTCAGGTTTTATCAAGTTTGACCGCATAGAGAAATGTTAGGAAATGTTAGTCCTCTGCCCTCCGAAGGCAGAGGTCAGAGGTTCGAATCCTCTTGGGTGCGCCATTCCTCATCTTCAGTCGCAGAAAAGGCGCGGCCTCGGAGCAGTCTTTGACGTGAACTCCCTGCAGGCATGCGCTCCAAGAAATACCAGAACGATATTCGATGAATTATTGAATAATAATGTATGCGGCACTAATTAGCCCGGATCGGAACGCCGACAGAGTAAGATGCGGGGCATACTCATGGGACTATTCGAAAGATACCTCTCTATCTGGGTATCACTCGCCATTGCGATTGGGATTGGCCTGGGGCAGATCGTGCCTGGCGCGTTCGAAGCACTTGCCCGCTTCGGATATGCAAATGTGAATTTCGCTGTCGCCCTGCTCATCTGGGCCATGGTCTGGCCCATGATGATTGGCGTGGATTTTTCCGCCATGCGCCGCGTCGGTGAGAAACCGAAGGGGCTGATCATCACACTGGTTGTGAACTGGCTTATCAAGCCCTTCACTATGGCGGCCCTCGGCGTTCTTTTTTTCCGCCATGTCTTCGCGCCGTTCATCCCCCCCGGAGACGCGGAAGGCTATATTGCCGGCCTCATCCTTTTGGGCGCTGCCCCCTGCACGGCGATGGTATTTGTCTGGTCACATCTGACACGTGGCGACCCGAATTACACACTGGTTCAGGTCAGTGTGAATGATGCGGTCATGGTGTTTGCCTTCGCACCGATTGTCGCTTTCTTGCTGGGAGTCACGGATATCGCCGTGCCGTGGGAGACGCTGCTCCTGTCGGTTGCGCTCTATGTGGTCGTTCCCCTGATGGCGGGCATTCTGGCTCGTAATGCCCTTAAGAAGCGCGGGGGTGAGGAATCGGTGACCGCCTTCACGCGCCGTATCAAACCCCTGTCGGTGATCGGCCTTCTGGCTACCGTTACACTCCTGTTCGGATTCCAGAGCGAAACGATCCTGGCGAAGCCGATCATCATTGCGCTCATTGCCGTACCAATTCTCATTCAGTCGTATGGTATCTTTGCACTCGCCTACGCGGCCGCCTGGGCATGGAAAGTGCCACACAAGGTCGCCGCGCCCTGCGCCATGATCGGCACGTCCAACTTCTTCGAACTGGCCGTCGCGGTGGCGATCAGCCTGTTCGGGCTGAATTCCGGAGCGGCGCTCGCCACAGTTGTCGGCGTGCTGGTCGAGGTGCCGGTCATGCTGTCGCTGGTAGCCTTCGCCAATCGCACCCGCAATGCGTTCCCGGAAACTTGAGAGAGCTCTCACGCAAAGCCTCACTTCTGAACGCGAACAGGTTTGCATGAGTGGAGCAATCAACTGATCTGCCCGAGAAAGACCAACACACAGATGACCTCCACGAATGACCTTCCTGCCCTTCACGAAGACAGTTTTCGCGAGACCGACCCAGACGCCCTCCTGACCCCTGCGCTCAGCACACACAAGCCACGTATCCTGCTTCTGCATGGTTCTTTACGGGAGCGGAGCTATTCCCGCCTGGCAAATGAGGAAGCCGCTCGCATTCTGGAAAAGCTCGGCTGCGAGACTCGCATGTTCGATCCCGATGGTCTCCCGCTCGCCGATGGGGCGGAGGACTCCCACCCAAAAGTACAGGAATTGCGAGATCTCGTCGTATGGTCGGAAGGAATGGTCTGGTGTTCACCGGAGCGGCACGGTGCAATGTCGGGAGTCATGAAAACCCAGATCGACTGGATTCCCCTCTCTCTCGGCGGTGTCCGCCCTACCCAGGGAAAGACACTGGCCGTCATGCAGGTCTGTGGCGGGTCGCAGAGTTTCAACGCCGTCAATCAGCTACGCATTCTGGGACGCTGGATGCGGCTCATCACCATTCCAAACCAATCGTCTGTCGCCAAAGCATTCCTGGAATTCGACGAACGCGGCCGCATGACCCCCTCGCCATATTACGACCGAATTGTCGATGTGATGGAAGAACTCGTGAAGTTCACGCTCCTGACCCGGGACCGTGCAGACCATCTTGTTGACCGCTATTCAGAACGCAAGGAAAGCCCCGCCAAACTGTCCGAACGAGTCAATCAGAAGAAAATCTGATAGGGGCATTCCAACCATAGCCGAGCTCAGTCTGTTTCGGCTATATCCATGTCAGTGGGACGCAATCGGTCAGCCAATGCGCCAATGTCGCTGGTCGTGAAATTTTCGATCAACTGTCTGGCCTCCAGCACCGCCTCTTCGTTTCCCTTGCTGCCGTCTGCCACTTCACCGGCGAGGGTCAGCAGAGGCATGTAGAGCGCTTCGGTCTCGCCCTTGATCGTGACGGCAAATGCTTCGTTCTGATTGGCAATCCTTTCCCATTCGCCGCGAACGCCAGCCCAGAAGTCTGCGGTACCGCTCCAGTAATCTGTTGCAATCTCGGTCTCGAAATCGCTGTCTCGGCGATATGTGTTCAGGCCAGTCTCACGCGCCAGCATGTGTGGCTGACTACCGCTCAGGACGAGCTTTCCATTGTCCTGCTCATGCACCCAGCCCCAAGACGTAACGACGTGCCGGTTCATCGCATGGATGGCGTGGTAATCATCGCGCGTGGTCATGTCGCGCCGCGGTAGCGGGCGCCATTCATGTGGCGGCTGCCATGTGGCAATCCCATTCTCGTGCGACCATGTCGCAACAGCCCCGTATCGCGGCGCATCATCGACCTGGTAGACCGTCTGAGACCAAGTACCGGCTCGCTCGGATGCTGGCACGTCACGCCACTCCCAGGCATTTCCGCCAATGAATATCAGCACACGCTCAGGCTCATACTGCCAGTCCTGACGCCAGTGCTTGATCGCCATCTTGTGCTCGCCGCCTACGACCAGAATATGCTGTAGGCTGATGAAGTTTCCGCGATCCTCGACAACGAGGACCACCTCATCCCCACCAGACACTTTGCGAGGCTTCAGAAAATAGTCATCGTCGAAGGCGACGGTTTCGTTGAAGTCGAACTTCACCTTGTAGTTTCCCGCCATCGCCAGGATAGCTTCACGATCTGCCTGGAACTGAGGATCCCTCAAATCGGTCGCCGCAGGATGCGATATCACATTGGAAACATCAGACCGCGCCGGCAGCGTCGTACACGCAGCAAGCAATACGCCTGCCAGTACGGAAATGGAAAGTACGATCCGATTCGTCGCAATCATAGGGTGCCCTCATTCACGTCATCTGTCCGACACGGGTAAGAGCGCGACCTAGCATTGGTGAAAATGATTTGCAATCGCAAACTTGCGTGTGACGCTTATCCCAGTTCTCCGACGTCCAAAAAGGGCGCAGCGTCGAGCTCTTCGGCATCAAGCAGGCCAGCCGCGCGCTCAAGAGCCGCTACCAGCATGGATTGTTGCCAGTCAGGGAGTTTGTCGAATCCGGCAGCGAATGTTTCGTGCAGCGGGTCGGGCGCAACCGACAGAGCCTCTTTACCCGCAGGCAGCAGGTTCAGCCAAACACGCCGACGGTCGGTGTCACACCGGCGCCGTGCGATCAAGCCGCGTGCCTCCAGCTTGTCGACAAGGCTGGTGATGGTGGCATGTTTCAGCTGTGTGGCCTCTGCCACCCGGCCTGCGGAGATCTCCCCCTGCTCATCGAGCATGCGCAAGACCGTCATTTGCGACGGAGTAAGGCCCGCCGTCTGAGCCAGCCGCTTGGACGCCAGTTCTGTCATGCGCTGTATTTTACGCAGCGCGATCAAGGCATCATCGGACCGTGTGCTCACCTGACGACTCCTATTGGGGCGCGAGGTCGGGTCCCAGCGCGGCTTTCAGTGGATCAAGGTGTGCCTCATAAGGGCGCCACTGCTCAACCCCGCTTTTGTTGATCGGACGACGAACCTGCTCGGAGCTGGCCGTGCGCACGGCCCGATCAGTCTTGTGAAAATCCACACAGGCCTGATCAAACGGCAAACCACAATAATCGAGAATCCGCCGAACCTGGCCTTCCAGGTCTTCCAGGACATCCTCGTGCTGAACGCGCAGGACTCGCCCTTCCGGGAGAACACTGTCCCAATGCGCCATCAGATCGACATAGCCGCGATAGTAGTTTCCAATATCATCGAGGCTGTAGGTGAACTCCTGACCTTCCGCGAAGAGTTGCTTGAAGCCCGACCAACAACAATCCATCGGGTCGCGCCGCGCATCGATGATCTTGGCATTGGGCAGGATCAGATGAATCAGGCCGATATGCCGGAAATTGTTCGGCATCTTGTCAGTGAAGAAAGCCGCTCCCTGACGATGGATGCGTGTCATCTCAATATATTCCTCACCGAGCGCAGACAGCTCATCGGCGGGAAGTTCATGCAGGATACGCGGGTAGCGCTCACGGTCTGTCAGTTGCTTGCGCCCCCGCAGGCGATGAGCAAGTGACAGGATATTGGGAAGCTCAAGCGTTCCGTCCACGTCTGGGTGCGACGCGAGAATCTGTTCGATCAAGGTCGAGCCCGCCCGCGGCAGGCCAAGAATGAAGATCGGGTCTGGCGCGGGGCAGCCCTTACCGGCCTGAGCTTCAAACAGGTCAGCCGTACAGATCGCTTTTTGCGCGTCGAATTCCGCATGCATCTGGTCGGTCGTATAGCGAACCGTCTGGTGCTTCAGCGCGTTGCCCTGCGCATAGGCTAGGAATGCGGCGTCATGATCGCCGCGATCCTCATGGGCCTTGCCAAGCGCAAACGCGATGTGGACGCGGGACATATGGTCAATATCGAGTGCAGCAAACTGGGCTTGCATACGGGCGAGTTCATCATCGCCGAATGTGTAGGTCTTGAGATTTGCGAGACCGTACCAGGCATCCCCCTGCCCCGGCGCAACATCTGTTGCCGCCTTGTATGAACTGATTGCCTCTTCGGTTCGACCATAGGTTTTGAGCGCATGTCCCCGCGAGACCAGCGTAGCAGGATCACCGGGGATTTTCTGTAGCACCCGTTCAAAATGGTCCAGCGCGGTTTCATAATCACCCGCCTGCATACTCTCGATGGCGAAATGCGACTGGAATAGCGGATTGTCCGGATCACGCGCCATCAGAACTCCAGCCTGCTCCAGCGCTGCTGCAAATTTTTGCCGCTTGCGCAACACCTGAATATAGTCGAGCCGCAACTGCACATTGTCCGGATCAAGATCGACCGCGCTTTCAAGCAGGAATTCTGCATCCTCCTGAACACCGAGGCGGGACCCGATATCCGCCAGCAGGCGCATGCCTTCGACATGGGTCGGGTGCTTCTGGAGAAACGCTCTGGCGATTTCCTCCGCCCGGAAGACGCGGCCCTCATGAATATGATTTGTCACCGCTTGCAGCTCACGCGGAAGCGCGCGTACACGGTCTGCCTGCGCGCGGGCGTTGGTCGCCGCGTCCGTATTGCCCGCCTGAAGGTACAGGTCTGCTAGCGCAGACCAGCTTGCCATCAAGGCAGGATTGTAGCGGGTCGCGCGCTCAAAAGCGCCGACGGCTCCGGACAGATCTCCGAGCTTGCGCTTGAGATGCCCCTCTTCCTGATAAGCGCGGCCGAAATCCGGTGAGAGCGACTTCAACGCGTCCAGATGCGCGAGCGCGTCCGCGCTGCGACCTTCATAGCGCGCGCAAACTGCCGCCATGTAGAGCGCTTCCTTATGAGTCGGCTCGCCAGCAAGAAGCGCATCGGTGATTTGTCGGGCGGTTGCAAAATCGCCAGACTGTATGGCTTTCTGCGCGTCCCGCAGGGCGAGGTCCGGATCAGCGATAGCGGTCATCTTGGTGCCTGAAGTTCCCGTCAAATAAAAGCAGCGCCCTGAACCTGTCAGGGCGCTGCTTCAGTATCAAGTAGGCGTATGTCCTAGTAGTCGTAGGAAACGCGAATACCGATTGTGCGCGGGCGCATTGGTGTGATGCGTTCGCGGTCATAAACGAAGCTGCCACTAAGCTCGGCATACTCGTTGGTCAGGTTCGAGGCGAAGATCTCCGCGCCCCAATTGTCGCCCGTGACGCCCATCGAGCCACCCAGGGTGACATAGCCATCAAGGTCCATCTTGTTGATCTCGATGACATCACTGACGGAGTCGTCGGAGAACACGATCTGCGGCATGACATGCGCGGTGAGGCGCTGGCCAGCCACTTCCTGCTCGAGATCCCACTCATACCGAACACGCAGATTGCCCTGGTAGGCTGGAGCGAAGGCAAGGTCGGAACCTTCTACAACGTCATCTGTCGGCACGAGCACTTCGGTGATCTCGGTGTCGAGAAGCGAGAACGCACCTGCAATGGTCAGGCCGTCAACCGAGGCCGGCGCCCAGGTGAAGTCGCCTTCAAGGCCCTGGATCTCGGCATTGGCTGCGTTGTCGGAGAAGAACAGGTTCACGATCGAAGGATCGAAGATTGTGGTCTGCAGACCTTCAATGTCGACGAAGAAGGCTGACCCGTTGAAACGCAGCGAATTGTCGAACAGTTCGGTTTTCCAGCCGAGCTCGTAATTCTTCACTTCGTCCGTATCGACAGCATATGGCACGGTGTAGCCGCCTGGGCCGGAAGCACCGCCCGGACGGTTCAACAAGCCGGCACGGAAGCCTTCCGAGTATGTGGCGTAGAACATCACGTCGTTCGACGGCGTCCACTCGCCCGTCAGCTTGTAGATCATACCGTCGGTTGACGCCTTGTCCGGCGTCCCTGCCGGGCCGTTCGGGCCATACAGGAACGAAATGTTCGTACCGAACACTTGCTGGTCGGTATCTGCGAACAGGTTGAAGAAGGACGAGTTGGCACTTCCTTCAAGGTCAACTTCGACGTCATAGTATCGTGCGCCAGCCGTGATGGCGAACTGGTCAGAGATGTCGAAGGTGGTCTCGCCGAAGAGGCCCATCTGCTGATCGGTGCGCAGAATATCGTTTCGGAAGATAACGCCTTCCGGGAACGGACCGGCAACGCTGTAGTAACCGGGGGACGCACTGCCGATTTCGCCTGTTACGTCCGTTTGCGTCAGCGGATAGTTCGGGGCAAAGCCGATCGATCCGTCTGTATAGGCCACCTGCGTTGAGCCCGGATAGACGAAGTCATTACGCTCAGCCAGCTCCAGGTCGCTGTAGAAGGCGCCGAAGGTGGCGCGCCAGCGATTCTCGCTCGGCGTATTGAAGCGCAACTCATGCGTCTGCACTTTCGTCTCACTGTGTGAGTTCACGAACAGGTTCGGCGCGTAGCAGTTGCCCGTCGGCGCACCCGCTGGATAGGTGACCGAGTAGTCACAGATATAGTAAGGCAGGTACTGGCCGACGAAGAGATAGTCGGAATAATCGACCGTCTGGTCTGTCGTGCGGTCCGTATACGCACCGGTATAGAGCGCCTCAAGCGCGCCGATGCGGCCTTCCAGCGTCCATGAAGTGTTGTGGAACTTGTCTTCGATATTCTCCGGTGTGAAACGGACAATATCATAGTCATCCAGTTCGGGATCTGCGGCAAACACACCGTCGGACTCGATCTGCTGCTGAGCATGCGTGATCAGCAGGTCCCAATCTTCATTGATCTGGTACATGCCGCTCAGGCGAAAGCCCTGATAGGTGACATCATTGATGTCATTCTCGACAATGTTGCTGTTGTTTGCGTCAACGAAATTGACACCAGACAGATCAGCGCCTGCCTGGAAGCCTTCGCGCTGGGCACTCACGGGCACGCCATTGCCACGCACAGTGCCTTCGGTACGGAACCGGGCGGAGTCGCGTACAGACAATGTGCCGCCGACATTGTCGATGTAGCCACCTTGAGTGTCACTATAGACGACCCCACGCAGCGCCAACTTGTCATTGACGGGCACATTGATCATGGCCTCGACACTGTTGCTCATCTCACCGCCATCGGTGAACGAGGTGGACGCATTGAACCCGGCATCAAAGCCACTGAAGGACGGCTTGTTGGTAATCATGCGGACCGTACCGGCCTGCGAGCTTGAGCCGAACAGTGTGCCCTGAGGTCCGGACAAGACCTCTACGCGCTCGATATCGGCTGCATAGACGTCCAAATTCCGGCCCGGCTGGGCCAGCGGCTGCTCGTCGAGATAAAAGCTGACATTGGGGGCGAGACCGGCGACGCCTGCAACCGTCAGGTTTGGCGTGGTGGATGCGAGACCACGAATATAGATTGTATTCTGACCGGGGCCGGAACCACCTGCCGTGACGCCAGGCAGCTGGACAAGATAGTCCGAGAAATTCTTGACGCCGAGCTCTCTGAGCTGCTGCTCGCCGAGCGCCGTAACTGCGACGGGCACGTCCTGTGCGCTTTCCGAACGCTTGGTCGCCGTGATGGTCACTGTTTGAAGCCGTTTCGCGCTCGCTGGTTCCGCTGGAGCGTCCTGCGCCAATGCAACCGGCGCGACCAGTCCAGCCATCGCAATCAGCGAGGCCCCGTACTTGAGTCTATTCATGTGTGTTCCCTTTGGGTCGTCTCCAGCCATGGCGCGCCAGAATAAGCGGCGCGGCTCGGTACACATGGCTGCTCGATGGTTCCGAAGTACATTTTTATTTCGATGATAGAAAGGTTTCGCCCAGCTATTCGTCGGGTAACTACGGGAATCTTATGCAAACTGTTGCATCAAACCCTCACTCTTCACGATAGCGCGGACAGTTTCCTCAGAACAATGCTTTGATAATCGACGTACTTGCGGCACAAGCCCGGCATGGACACACAAGCCCCCGACACGCCGTCAGACCTGATCCCCGAGGACGAAGAAGCCCTTTTTGTCTACGAAACCGATTACGAGATCGGGCAGGACAATATCGAGGTCGCCGGGCTGAATATTCACAATCCTGTTTTCTTCCTGAGTGCCGGACTGATCATCGTCTTCTCCGGCCTCACGCTGCTCTTTCCGACAGTTTCGGCGGAGTATTTGACAGCGGCCCGAACCTGGACGCTGCAAAGCGCTGACTGGCTCTTCGCACTCACCGCCGTGCTCGTATTCGGCTTCTGCATCGCGCTCACCATCAGTCCACTAGGAAAAATCCGGTTGGGCGGACCGACCGCGACGCCGGACTTCAGTATCATGTCCTGGGTGGCGATGCTGTTCGCGGCCGGCGTGGGTGTCGGATTCATGTTCTACGGCGCAGCCGAACCGCTTGCTTATTATACTGACTGGTATGGCATGCCGCTGAATGCCGAACCGCTTTCAGCCGAAGCGGAACGGCTCGCGTATAGCGCCACGATCTTCCATTGGGGGCTCGCGCCCTGGGCGATCTATGCGATTGTCGGGCTCGCACTCGGATTCTTTGCGCACAATAAGGGCCTGCCTCTCAGCATCCGTTCGGCTTTCTATCCTTTGCTCGGTGAGCGGGTCTGGGGCTGGCCGGGGCATATCATCGACCTGTTTGCGGTTGTCTCGACTGTGTTCGGCCTCGCAACGACCATCGGCATCGGCGCAACGCAGGCGACCAGTGGGCTAGCTTACTTGCTCGGCTTTGAGCCCAATGTCGGCATCCAGATCCTGCTTATTGTCGTGATGACAGGGCTTGCAGTCCTGTCCGTTCTTCGCGGTCTTGATGGCGGCGTCAAACTGCTCAGCAATATCAATATGGGCATCGCCTTTGCCCTGCTCGTCTTCGTGATCATTGCCGGACCAACCATCCTGATCTTTACCGGTATGGGCCAGAATTTGCTCGCCTATATGACCGACACGCCCGCCCTCACCAACTGGATACGGCGGCCGGACATCGCCTGGTTTCATGACTGGACCATATTCTATTGGGCCTGGTGGATTTCCTGGTCGCCCTTTGTCGGCATGTTCATCGCCCGCATTTCGAAGGGGCGGACAGTGCGCGAATATTTTGCGGTCGTTCTGTTTGCACCCGTCACAATTGGCATCATCTGGTTTACCGCGTTCGGCAAAACTGCGATCGCCCAATTCAAGACCGGCGAAGGCGAACTCGGCGAGGGCATGGGCAGCGCGTCTCTCGTCCTGTTCCAGATGCTGGCAGACCTGCCCTTCTCGGCCGTCACGTCAGCCGCAGCCATCCTGCTGCTGGTCGTCTTCATCGTGACCTCGGCAGACTCCGGCGCACTGGTCGTCGACACGATCACCAGCGGCGGCAAGACAGATTCTCCCCGGCGCCAACGCGTATTCTGGGCCTGCTTGATCGGCCTGACAGCATCGGCCCTGCTCTATGGCGGCGGCACGGATGCGCTGCAGTCACTGCAGGCGGGCACAATCACGGCGGCCCTGCCCTTTACGCTGATCCTGCTGACCTGTTGTCTCAGCCTCTATATTGGCATGCGGGACGAATATCGCAGCATGAACCAGAGCGACGCGGCGGGGTTCTAACAGCCCGCCCTGCACTCAACAGTTCTTCCAGATGTCTCGGCAATAACTTGTATACACCCAGCCATTGATGTTCACGACGGCCCTGTGGTCCTGCCCCGTTGCCCCTTCACCCGGAAACCAGCCAGCATGGCCGTAAACCACCTCGCCTGCATCCAGCAGCAGGGTCACGACATGGCCATCGAAATAGTATTGCCCCGCAACGGGCCCTTCTGTGCCGCCACCGGGAAGAGATGACGCGCGCACATGCCCGGCCATGAACCGTCCATCCGGCAGGAAAAGGATGTCCCGCGGCTGAAGCTCGGACAGGGGAAGGTTCCCGGTTAAAACCTCATCGAAGCGCGCCCGGCCAATACCGATCCGCAGGTCCAACAACTCCCCTTTTGCAAACTTCCGATAGGTTTCGGCCTTTCGGTAAGTGAAACGCCCACGCTCGAAGGAAGCGCCCGTCCAGTCCGAGCTTCTTGAAAGACTCTTCATGTCCAAATCATCCGCAGATCCGCGCCAGAAGTACCGCTCGCATCCGAGCATGACCTTCCACGGTGACTCGACCTCATAAGGATCAAATAGCGCCGCATCCCAGTTCATGCAGGTGATCGCGCTTGCAGCAAAATCCTGCGATCGCTTCGGGAAGAGCACCAAAGTCTGGGTTTCGTCCTTGCCCGCAAAGCTGACCGCGTCGAAGCCGCCGCTGTCGATCATGCGCACCATGCCAACCGGCTTGCGATCCGGCGATACACGCTTTCCCAGCCCCTGAGCGCTCATGGCGGCCCGCACCTGGTCGCCCGTCATGCCGGCTTCGGAAACCTGAGCGCGGCCCATCAGGTACTCTATGACCTCCTGCATGATTTTATTGGACAGCACGGAAATACTCATCGCCGATGGCCCGGACGGCACGCCACCCAGTATCTTGTCCTCCTTGACGGCCTCATCAAGAATCAGCGCGCTTTGCAATCCCCCCGCTTCCCAGTGCCCCATCGAGAGAAGGGTGCATCTGGCGACCGGTCCCCCGCTGCGCGCGGAGAAACCTGCGAACGAGGTTTTTGTCTCGGCATTCGCCAAGGATGGGCAATCGGCCCGCCCGGCGAAAAAGCCCTTCACATACTCAAACTTTTCCTCATGCGTCAGGTTTGGCCGCACATCGCTGACGATGCCAACATTGATTCCCGGCAGGTCCGGTCGTGTCAGATAGATACTGTTGGGGGAAACCTCGACCGTCCATCCGGCCATTGGAATGTCCTGCGCACTCGCCGTCGGCAAGGCAGTGGCGAGCACGGCCATTCCAGCCGCGACACAAAACGAACGCATAAGAGTCCCCACACTTAGTTGCTTGTCGCAACAGTGTTCAACACGCGCGCGAACAGGGTCAACCCAATCCCCCGGAAAAACCGAAAGGGGCTCGTTTCAAATGTTCAAGGAAGGAAAATGGCACACCCGGAGCGATTCGAACGCCCGACCCCCAGATTCGTAGTCTGGTGCTCTATCCAGCTGAGCTACGGGTGCCTGCCGTTTGGAAGGCGGACACATACAGTGAGGAATCGGGGGATGCAAGCCTGTTTGCCACGCAACTGTCATTCCTCTGCAGTGGCGGCATCCCCGGCAGGTGCAATCCCTGTTACAGCGCTGATCCAACCCGAATATGCGCTGACCCGCATATAGATTCCCGGACTGTCCGGCCGGGCACACCCCAGTCCCCAGCTGACCACGCCTATCTGGACCGGGCCATGCTCATAACTGCGCAGCATGAGTGGTCCGCCGCTATCGCCCTGACACGAATCCACGCCTCCTGCGCCCGCGCAGATCTGCGTCTGGGGATCCACCGCCACACCAGTCAGCTCGTCCTGCAATCCATACTCAGAAATGCGTGCGGCGGTTTGCTTCTGGCAGGTCTGCGCATCGACCAAGGGCACATAGCCCTCCTGCAAAATCAGGCTCGGCGCGGTGACATGGCGACCCGTCCGACTGGTTCCAGCTTCGCTGCGAGCGGTTTCGCCAACCTTGCCATATCCTGCCACGAGTGTGTCGGCATATGACCCCGTCATATCAATGGCTATCGCCGTCAATCCATCAAGCGACGCTACTTCACCTTCCCAGCGGCCTTCGATACGTAACAGGGCCAGATCATGTCCGCGCTCGGGATTGCCGGAATCATAGTCCGGATGAACAACGATCCTGGAGACCGGAAACAGTGCGCTCGATGGCACATCCATCAACGAGCCGCGACCTATGGCCAGCCCGACTGGCCCAAACCGCTCCATCGTGCGACCGGTTGCATCCGGAAAATACTGGACTGCACGTCCGTTGCTCTCAACGCGAATTCCTTCAACGCAATGTCCCGCCGTTATCGCCCATTCCGGAGAGATCATGGTTGCGCCGCATTCGTGGAACACGGACCGTCCTTGCAAGGCCTGCAGCGACGCCATGCCGGGCCAATCCGCAGGATCTGCTTCCTGACCACCCACAACACAGGCCGTGGCCAGCGCCAGCAATCCTGCTCCAATTCCGATCTTCCACCCGCGCTGCATACGCCTGTCCCTCATCAGCGATTGGCTTCATGCACCCCCCGTGCAATGGCCCGGGCGAGTGTGGAGGCGGCCAATTCTCCGATCCTCGCAATGAGTATGGCACGCTTCTCCTGCGAGGCAATCTGGCCTGACGACATTACGAACAAGGCATCTCCATCAAACGGCGCAAAGACCGGCCGGATGGCACGAGAGAAGCCGGACAGCGCCATCTGCGCCACCCGCTTCGCTTCACTCGCTGTCAGAATTACATCCGTGGCGATGCAGGCGATGGTGGTGTTCTGGCCGAGCGCCGGGTTGGACTTCGCGGCGCCCCAATCCTCTGCATCGGCAACATAATCTCCGGGTGGACGCTGGCCCCCGAATTCCCCATCAATCTCGAAGGGCCACGACCAGAACGCTTCTGTGCCGGGCATGAAGACTGATCCGAAACAGTTTACCCCGGCCAGCGCGCCGACGGTAATACCGTCATGCGTCACGATACTGGCAGAAC
>Ga0105235_100124_pt1 | contig 32375 bp, 32 predicted proteins | sample Virmet3819_2500_FD_90059 | JGI IMG/M metagenome (GOLD analysis project Ga0105235, IMG submission 90059) | Marine viral communities from the Southern Atlantic ocean transect to study dissolved organic matter and carbon cycling - metaG 3819_2500 | ecosystem: Environmental > Aquatic > Marine >... | reverse complement strand
GTCGAAGGGGATAATACCGCCAAAGGCCGATTCAGGGTCGGTGTCGAAGGCCAGGTCATAGGCTTCGCCGATCCCGTTGAGCGACACCGAGACACCACAGGGATTGGCGTGTTTAACAATCACGCAGGCGGGTTTGGTAAAGCTCTTCACACACTCAAGTGCGGCATCGGTGTCGGCAATATTGTTGTATGACAGCTCCTTGCCCTGCAGCTGCGTTGCGGTGGCAATGCAGGCTTCGCTGGGGTGGCGCTCAACATAAAACGCTGAGTCCTGATGTGGGTTTTCGCCGTAGCGCATTTCCTGGGCTTTAACGAATTGGCTGTTAAAGGTACGCGGGAATTTGTCGCTGCCGCCGGGAACGAGTCTACCGAAGTAATTGGCGATGGCGCCGTCGTACGATGCCGTGTGCTCGTAGGCTTTGATGGCGAGGTCGAAACGGGTGCTGTGCAGGGTTGCACCGTCGTTGGCACGCATTTCCTCGATAATGGCGTCGTAGTCGCCGGCGTTTACCACAATGGCAACGTCGCGGTGGTTCTTGGCCGCTGCGCGAACCATGGTCGGGCCGCCGATATCGATATTCTCGATCGCATCTTCCAGGCTGCAATCTGGCTTGGCAACGGTGGCCTCAAAGGGGTAGAGGTTAACAACTACCATATCGATAGCGTCAATGCCGTGCTCGCTCATGACAGCATCATCGGTGCCGCGGCGGCCGAGAATACCGCCGTGAACTTTCGGATGGAGGGTTTTCACCCGGCCATCCATCATTTCAGGAAAGCCCGTGTAGTCCGCAACTTCCGTCACGCTAATGCCGTTGTCTTGCAGTAGGCGGTAGGTGCCTCCGGTGGACAGGAGTTCTACCCCCATCTCGGTAAGCTGGCGGCCAAAATCGACGATGCCAGATTTGTCGGATACGCTGATTAGCGCGCGTTTAACGGGGCGTGAAGTCGTCTCGGTAGTCATCCGGGCGGTGTTCCTCTGGGTGCGATGGCGGGTTTATAGCAGGTCGTATTGTTTCAGTTTTTTGCGCAGCGTACCGCGGTTGAGACCGAGCATTTGCGAAGCGCGGGTTTGATTGTTGCGGGTGTACTTCATCACCTCTTCGAGCAGTGGCGCTTCAATCTCAGACAACACCATGTTGTAGACGTCGCTGACATCTTGGCCGTCGAGGTTTGAGAAGTAATTGTTCAGGGCGATAGCGACACTGTCGCGCAGAGTTTTGGCTTGCGAAATATCATCGGCCGGAGCGGTGCTGACTGGGCTGCTCTCGGCAGCGCTTAATGGGCTGAGGTTCATGCTGCTGCATCCTGTAATTTGTCGCTGTGCTGTTCAAAAAAGCTCTGTACAGCATCTAGTTGTGCACTCGCGTCTTCCAAGCGGTTGAAGTGGCGCCTGAAATCCACGTTATTAAAGTCCTGCAAATACCACGCGCAGTGTTTGCGTGCGATGCGCAGGCCCTGATGTTCACCGTAAAAGTGATGTAATGCTTTGATATGCGAGAGCATGACCTCGCGCATTTCTGCAGTTTGAACGGGGGTGTATTCGCCCCCTTCCAATGCTGCATTGATCTCCCGGAACAGCCAGGGTTTACCCTGAACGGCGCGCCCCAGCATGACACCGTCGGCGCCGGTGTGCTGCAGGACCGCGAGTGCCTTTTCAGGGCTGTCGATATCGCCATTGGCCAGTACTGGCATTGATACGGCCTGCTTGATCGCCGCTATCGTGTCGTACTCGGCACTGCCATTGAAGCGGCAGGCGCGCGTGCGGCCGTGTACGGCCAGTGCAGCAATGCCGCAGTCTTCTGCCAGGCGGGCTATATCAACGCCGTTGCGTTGCTCGGGTGACCAGCCAGTGCGAATCTTCAACGTTACCGGCACCGAGACGGCGGCGGTGACTTCGCGAAGAATCGCCTCGACAAGTTCGGGTTCACGTAGCAGGGCGGACCCCGCCGCGCGTTTGCAAACTTTCTTTGCCGGGCAACCCATATTGATATCGATAATATGGGCGCCATCGTCTGCACAGCGACGTGCGGCGTCGGCCATCATGGCCGGCTCGGCGCCGGCAATTTGTACCGAGCGCAGAGCATCGTCGTCCTTAGCGAGGCGCAGGTGGCTTTTGCGTGTGTGCCACAAGTCGCTATTGCTAATCAGCATTTCCGATACGGTCAAGCCGGCGCCAAACTGCAGACACAGTTGCCGGAAGGGGAGGTCGGTAATGCCCGCCATCGGCGCCAAAACAGCGCGAGCGGGGAGCTTGTGAGGACCAATCCGGATCATCGCCATGCCCCGTTAAAGGAGAGACCGTGGGAAAACAGGGCAGCTATTCTACTCGCTAGATTTTGCTTTCGGTAGTCTTGCGCTCAGAAAATAACCAGTGTAACGACCCCGCTAAGGTCGACTGAAAAGGCGGAGTTCGTAGTTGACCGCATCGGCCGCCGGGGCGGCGATTTCCAAGGCGATATGCACGGGCTGGCCGCTATCGAGCTGGGACAGGGCGTTTAGCTCACCGGCCAGGTACTCGCTTGGATAGAACAGGCGGCTGGCTAACTCAATACCGTGAATATTACTGAAACGCAGTTGTAGCAGGGGGAAGTCGCGCGCGCTATCCGCCTTGTTGAGCAAAATGGCATCTACCTTGAGGGCATCGGCAACGTCGGGGTGGGGGCGAACTAGGAGCTTTTGGCTAATAATGTCGCTACTTGGCTGTGGCCCCGGTGGAGCTTGATTCGGCAGGCAGGTCAGCGACAGCTGCGCACACTGGGATAACGCAAATGCTTTAATCTCTGGCGGCAGGTTTGGGTGGCTGAGTAAGTTGCTCCTTTGCCAGTACGCCCACTGAGCCAGCAGGGCTATCAGCGCCAGGCTATTTACCAGTAGCCAGGGCCAGCGACGTCGCGCTCGCGGTTGATGAAATTCAAAGCCGTGGTCGTTGGTGGACAAGCCTTCTAGCAGCTCGGGGCCGAGCTTTTTATCGCAGCCAGCGGCGCCGGTTTCCTCCGAATCGTTTGAGTCCGGTTCCGGTGAATCCTGCGCGGGTGTCGTGTTGGTCGTCGGCGCCACTAGCGCGTCAAAGGCCTCGCGCTGAGCGGGGGTGAGCTGTTCTGTGGCATTGAACACGTGTTGGCAGACACCGCAGCGAAGCAGGCCATCGGCGATGGCAAGGTCGGAAAATTGACAGCGAAAGCGGGTGTCGCAGGCTGGGCAACACACGCTGTCGAGCAAGTTGTCGTTTGCGTTATGGGCGTCTGGCATGTCGGTTGTGCCGGGGCTGGGCAGTCCTCACTGCAATTCGTGGAGCAGAGTATAGGGGCTGTCTTCAGTCGATGCTACTTGGCCGACTCGCTGTTGCGCTGGCCACTGATACGGAGCCATTCTTCCCGCTGCTCGCTAGCCAGGCCGACAAACCAACGCTGGTAGCACTGCTTAATCGTGTCGCCTTGGCTGTCCAGTATGCCCGACAGGCAAATAGGCGCGCCAGGATCCAGGCAGGCGGCGAGGGTCGGCGCCAACTCCATCAGCGGCCCGGCTAAAATGTTGGCGAGCAACACGTCGCCGTGAAGGCCAGGTGGAACCTCCTCGGGGAGGTAACAAGCCAGCTTGTCGCTGTCGATATTATTGCGCTTGGCATTTTCGCTGGTGGCCTGCAGCGCTTGTGGATCGGTGTCGACGGCAATCAGTTTCTCTGCGCCCAGTAGCAAGGCCGCAATCCCGAGAATGCCCGAGCCACAGCCGTAGTCGATGACGGTCTTGCCGGTCAGCGGCAGGCTGTCTAGCCAGTTTAGGCACAGCCAGGTCGTCGGGTGGGTGCCGGTTCCGAAAGCCAGGCCGGGGTCCAGCAGCAGATTTACTGCTGTTGGGTCAACGGGCTCGCGCCAACTAGGGCAAATCCAAAGCTGCTTGCCGCACTGCAGTGGTTGGTAGCTGTCCATCCACTCGCGAATCCAGTCTCGGTCTTCAAGAATCTCGATGCGATGCTTGGGTAGCTCGCCCACCAGAGCGTTCAATTGAGCGAGGACCGTGACCATGTCTGTGTCGGCCTGGAACATGCCGGTGACGCGGGTGTGCTGCCAGATTGGGGTGTGACCGATGGGGGGCTCAAAAAGCGGTTGATCGGCATTGTCTTCAAGGGTCACCGATGCGGCGCCGCAGTCCAGTAGGGCATCCTCAAGGGCAGAGGCGGAGTCGGGGTTGGCGTCGAGGCGAATCTGTAGCCAGCTCATGTCAGGTCTCGGTAGCAAAAAAATAAAAAAGGGGCCTGTTGGCCCCTTATCGGTGTCAATGAAAACCGGAGTAAATCAGATTTTCAGTTTCTTTTCGAGATAGTGGATGCTGACGCCGCCCTTGGCAAAGGCATTGTCGCGCACCAAATCGCGGTGCAGTTCGGTGTTGGTGCGAATGCCGTCTACGACCAGCTCGTCCAGCGCGGTGCGCATGCGGCTTAACGCCGACTCGCGGTCATCGCCCCAGGTGATGATCTTGGCGATCATCGAATCGTAGTGGGGAGGCACGGTATAGCCGCTGTAGAGGTGGGAGTCGACGCGCACACCAAGACCGCCGGGTGCGTGGAAGTGCTTGATGTTACCCGGGCAGGGCATAAAGGTTTTTGGATCTTCGGCGTTGATTCGGCACTCGAAAGCATGGCCGCTAACCACGATGTCTTCCTGACGAAGGCTCAGGGGCTCACCGCCGGCGATCTTGAGTTGCTCTTTGATCAGGTCGACGCCGGTGACCATTTCGCTAACCGGGTGCTCAACCTGAATACGGGTGTTCATTTCAATGAAGAAGAACTGGCCGTCTTCGTAGAGAAACTCAAAGGTGCCTGCGCCGCGATAGTTGAGAGTTTTACAAGCCTCAACACAAGACATTGCCACTTCGTTGCGCACGTCATCGGGAATACCCGGGGCGGGAGCTTCTTCCAGCACCTTCTGGTGGCGGCGCTGCAAAGAGCAGTCGCGATCCCCGAGGTGAATGGCATTGCCCTGACCATCGGCGAGTACCTGAATCTCCACGTGCCGTGGATTCTCCAGGAATTTCTCGATGTATACGGTATCGTCACCAAAGGCCGCCTTGGCTTCCGACTGAGTAACATATACCGCATTAAGCAGAGCGGCTTCACTGTGAACCACTCGCATGCCGCGCCCACCACCACCGGCAGCCGCTTTGATAATTACCGGGTAGCCAATTTTGCGAGCGATGCTCAGGGTGCGGTCATTGTCCTGCGTAATGGGGCCGTCGGAGCCCGGCACCGTGGGCACGCCGGCTTTTTTCATGGCCTGAATGGCCGACACTTTGTCTCCCATCATGCGAATGACGTCGGCAGTCGGGCCGATAAAGGTAAACCCGCTGTTCTCGACCTGTTCGGCAAAGTCAGCATTTTCAGCAAGGAAGCCGTAGCCGGGGTGAATGGCGACGGCGTCGGTGATTTCTGCCGCGCTGATAATGGCAGGAATGTTCAAGTAGCTGGCGGGTGAGGGGGCTGGTCCAATGCAAACCGACTCGTCGGCGAGGCGAACGTGCATCAGGTCGCGGTCGGCGATGGAGTGCACGGCCACGGTTTTTATTCCCAGCTCCTTGCAGGCGCGCAAAATGCGCAGCGCGATTTCGCCACGGTTGGCGATAACGACTTTTTTAAGCATGTGCTGTCCTCTGTGCAGTGATCGTGTGTGCGTGAATGGTGTGCTTACACGATGGTGATCAGAGGCTGGTCAAACTCCACGGGTTGCGCGTCGTCCAGCAAAATAGCTTCTACCACACCGGATTTGTCGGCTTCGATTTGGTTCATCATTTTCATTGCTTCGACAATGCAAACGACATCGCCGGCTTTAACGTGCTGACCGACTTCAACAAAAGCGGGAGAGCCCGGTGACGGCGAGCGGTAAAAAGTGCCGACCATGGGCGACTTAATAACGTGGCCGTTAATTTTTGGCTCGGCCTCGGCGGCCGGTGCAGGCGCTGCTGCGGGAGCGGGGGCTGGTGCGGCAGGCGCCGCTGCCGGTACCGCCTGGCTCACGTACTGCGGCGCCGCCATCTGCACGCTACCACTGTTGCGGCTGATGCGTACCGATTCTTCGCCTTCCTTGATTTCCAGCTCGTCGATGTTGGATTCTTCGAGCAGTTCAATCAGCTTTTTTACTTTCCTGATGTCCATAGTCACTCTCTTTTTTTAATGTGTTGTGAAGGGCTAGTCCTGCAGTTGTGACAGCGCGGCCTGCAGTGCCAGCAGGTAACCCTGTGGCCCGAGACCGCAAATCACCCCGCGGGCAATATCTGAAAAATAGGAGTGCTGGCGAAAGGGTTCACGGGCGTGAACGTTCGACAGGTGCACTTCGATAAACGGAATGTCCACACCCAACAGTGCGTCGCGCAGGGCCACGCTGCTGTGGGTGAAGGCTGCCGGATTGAAAATAATAAAATTAATGCCTTCGGGCCGGGCCTGGTGAATTCGCTCGATCAGCTCTACTTCGGCATTGCTCTGTAAGCATTGGAGGTGATGGCCCGCGGCGCTGGCAGCGTCTTGCAGCTGCTGATTGATGTCCTCGAGGCTGTGGTGGCCGTAGACCTCGGGCTCTCTGGTGCCAAGTAAATTGAGGTTAGGGCCGTGCAGCACGAGTATCGATGCCATGTTTCACCGGGGTTTGCTAGAGAAATTTCGCGTAGTTTGCCGCAATTGAAAATGCGAGTCCAACGAATTTGATGAATTTTTTAAGATGGCCGCAAGTTTCCCGCAAGATTGCAGACAATGGCAGGTTTTTCCCCGAAGTAAGTGTTTTCAGTGCTAACACTGAAAGCACGCCTTTAAGGATGCAAAATGGCCATTACTGTGTCTTTGCTGAGAATCTGTGGCAAGACCTTCGGCGGCTGGCTGAGATCGGCGGGGTAGTAGATGTACAGCGGGATGCCATTGCGTTGGAAATCGGCCAACAGCTCGGTAATCACAGGGTCGTAGCGGGTCCAGTCGGCAACCACATAACTCACGTTGGCGCGCTCGAATGCGTCGCGTATGTCATCGGTATTGAGAACCAACGCCTCATTGGCCGCGCAAGTGATACACCAGTCGGCGGTAACATCGAGGAAAACATTGCGGCCTGATTCACGCAGACTTTGGATTTGGCTGCGGTCGAAACCGGTTTGGCTGCTTGCGGGTGCTGGGCGTTGCAGGCCGCTGTGAAGCAGCAGTGGGATGGCCAGCGCGGTGATGGCTGCCAGCGCTTTCCCGCGTTTACCCAGGGGCCACAGCCAGATACCAAAGCCCAGCAGTAGCCAGGTAATCAGCGTGGCTGCCATGGCATCGGCGCCGTTCTGACGGCCTACCACCCACGCCAGCCAAATGGCCGTGGCCAGCAAGGGAAAGGCCATGAACTGGCGCAGATGTAACATCCAGTCGCCGGGCTTGGGTAGCAGCTTTAGCCATTGCGGAAAGAGGGTTAATAGCAATACTGGCGCTGCCATACCGGCCCCCAGGCTCGCGAACACCAGCAGCGCGACGCCGGGTGGTTGGCTGGCGGCGTAGCCGATAGCGCTGCCCATAAAGGGCGCGGTACAGGGGCTGGCAACCAGTGTGGCGAGCACGCCGGTGAAGAAGCTGCCGCGATAGCCGGGTTCGCGGCTGATGTCGGCGCCGACATTCATCCATTTGCCGCCCAATTCAAAGAGTCCGAGCAGGTTGAGTGACAGCACAAAAAAGAGGCTGGCGAGCAGCGAAACAAATAGCGGGGACTGCAGTTGAAAGCCCCAGCCAATTGCTTGTCCGGCGTTTTGAAGTGTGATTAATAGTGCGGCGACCAGTAAAAAACTCAGCACCACACCGGCGCTGTAGATGAGGCCGTGACTGGCCGGGCTGCCCTGGTGAGCATTGCTGAAGCTCAGTACCTTTAATCCGAGTACCGGAAATACGCAGGGCATCAGGTTGAGGATCGCGCCGCCAATAGCGGCAAGGATCAGGGTGATCAGCAGGCCGCGGTTCTCGGCAGGTGCAGTGAGGGCGGCGGGCGTAGACGCCGCTGTATCAACTTCAGTGAACACGCCCTGGGCATCGCTGCTGAAGGTTTGACTGCGAGGCGGGTAGCACAGGCCTGCGTCAGCGCAGCCCTGAGAGACCACCGTGAGTTGGAGGTTGGCGGTGTCGGCGACGTCCAGCTGCAGTGTTGTGCCGTGATAGTAGACTTCGGTTTTACCAAAATACGGATCGTCTTTGACCTTGCCTGGTGAAAACTCTACCGTGGCATCGACGGGCTGGCCCTGGCGACTGAGGCTTACGGAAAAACGCTCGCGGTAAAGATAGTAGCCCTCGGCGATTTGCCAATCGATGCGAAGCCCGCCGTCACCGCTAACACTGGCTTTGTAGGCTTGTTCTACCGGTAAAAACTGCGCGCCTTGAGCAAAGCCGTTCGCACTGAGGTCGGTATTGCTGGCGGGGCTGAAGGGATCGCTGGCGTAGCTAAAGAAGCTGGCACTGACTATACAAAACAGTAATAAAAACCGGTTCATAAATACTATCGCTGCAAAGTGGCGTTATCATAGGGCGCAATACGCGGCGTTGCCTCTCGGCGTAAGCCTCCGACGGCGCCCATGGTAAGTCAGATCGAGGGTGCTGTCTTGCACCGCGAAACCTGGAGAACGTTATGACCCGCAAATGGCTGCTTTTACTCACCGCAATTTTGCCCTTTAGTGCAGCGGCTGTTGAGCTGCGCGATCCGGTGGTGCGCGGCTTGCCACCGGGGCAAAAAAACACCGCGGCGTTTTTTTCGGTTACCAATCCGTCGTCGCAAACAGTGACGCTGCGGGCCGGAACCAGTGACGTTGCCGGCCGCGTGGAAATTCACAGCAACTCGCAGCGTAACGGTATGATGGCGATGCGCAAAGAAGACAGTGTGGCGATTGCGCCGGGGCAAACACTGGACTTTGTGCCCGGTGGTTACCATTTAATGTTGATTAATTTGAAGCAGCCGCTGCGCCATGGCGAGCGGGTGCATTTCAGTTTACTGATTGATGGCGATGTCGTGCAGGTGGAAGCGCCGGTGCGCAGCGTACTGAACGAGCCTGCATCGGGGCATCACCATCATCATGGAGGAGCGCACTAATGTTAAAACAGCGTTTAAGCGACGGTTATTTTGCTGCCAAGGAGGCGCTGCAGGACTGGCTTGGCAACCGCAATGTCGCGCGTTTGGCCGGTATTGTCGGCCTCGTTTATGTTCTTTTGGTAACCGGTTTCGGTATGTATTGGAGCCTGACGCCGGATCATCCGCCCCTGCGATACGACCGTGACAATGGCAGTCGCGCGGTGGTTGGCACCGCGACCACCTCTGCGCTGATTGACGTTGCTGAAGTATTGCTCGACAAGCCCGGCGGTTTCCTCAGCAACGACATTACTCCCCCGGGCGTGCTGATGGACAATATGCCCGCATGGGAATACGGCGTGTTGATGCAGGTGCGCGACCTGAGTCGAGCCATGCGAGAAAGTTACAGCCGTTCGCAGTCCCAGTCTCAGGAAGACCCCGATCTTGCGAAGGCGGAGCCGCGTTTTAATTTTTCCTCGAACAGTTGGGCGGTACCGGCTTCCGAATCGGAGTACCGCCAGGGCATTCGCTACCTCAAGGCCTACCGCAGCCGCCTCAGTGATGTCGACCAGCCCCAGGCACAATTCTATGCGCGCGCCGATAACCTGCGTTACTGGCTTGCCGTGGTTGAGTCGCGCTTGGGCAGCCTCTCACAGCGACTCAGCGCCAGCGTCGGGCGTCCGCGGGTTAACACCGACCTGGCAAATGATCCCAGCGCGCGCCAGTCTACGCCGTCGGCCTCTGAGCAGCGGGTGAAAACGCCGTGGCTGCAGATCGACAATGTGTTCTTTGAATCGCGGGGCAGTGCATGGGCGCTGATTCATTTTTTGAAAGCGGCCGAACAAGACTTTGCCGATGTGCTGGAAAATAAAAATGCGACCGTCAGCTTGCGACAAATTATTCGTGAGCTGGAGGGAACTCAACAATTGTTGTTCAGCCCAATGGTGTTGAATGGTAGTGGTTTCGGCCTATTGGCGAATCACTCTTTGGTAATGGCGTCGTACATTTCTCGCGCCAACGCCGCCATTATTGATTTACGCGATCTGTTAGCTCAAGGATAAGTCATGGTTCTTTCTCGTGCAGTAGTAAACGCATCGACGGTGCTCGCCGTTTTGGTACTGGCCGCGTGTGCGCAAAGTCCTCAAAAAATTACCGTTGCGCCCAGCTTCGAGCAGGCGCCCGAGCAGCAGCTTGCCCAGGGCCAGCCGGTACATGTACGCGTGAGCGATGGACGCAGCAATAAGGTTCTTGGCAGCCGCGGCGGTGCCTACCGGGAGACGGCGTTGATCACCCTGGAAAACAGCCTGTCGCTGGCTGTGCAGCCGGTGTTAAAGGCGCGAATGAAGGCGCTGGGTTTTGAAGTCGATAGCCTGAGTGCAGACACCGTTGACCTGCATATCGTGTTTGAGTCGCTGGTTTACAATCACCCCGAGCAGGAAGGGGTTGGACACGACATGGATATGTTGGCGGTGGTAAAGGCCGAGGCAACGCGCAGTGACAGCCGCTATGAAGGGCGTTACCGGGTAAAACGCAAGGAGAAGTTTTTTAATGCCCCCAGCGAACCTCACAATGAAGAGCTGGTGAACAGCTTGGTGGTTGATGTGCTGGAAAGCATGCTTGCCGACCCGCAGTTGCAGAGTTTTCTGCTTGGCAAATGATTGCCGGGAAACAAATAAAAAAAGGCGCCGCGAGGCGCCTTTTTTTGTTACTGGCCAAGTACTTCTTGGCGCAGCTCAACGTGCTTGGGGCCAGGCAGGCGAGGGCCGTAGTCAGATACCACCTCGGCTGCGGCGCGACTGGCAAGTTTACCGGCCGCTTCAGCGCTGTGGCCGTGGCTGATAGCGTAGAGGAAGGCACCTGCGAACATATCACCGGCGCCGTTGGTATCTACCGCGTTGACCTTGCAGGGCGCGATGGAGTGCAGCTGCTCGCCATCAAAAACCAATGCACCCTTGGCACCCAGGGTGATGGCAAACTGCTTGGCAACCTGCTTGATTGCGCTCACCGCGTCATCCAGTGATTCGCTACCGGCCCACTGCAAGGCCTCGGCTTCGTTGCAGAAAAGCAGGTCGACGCCGTCGCCGAGCATGTCGCTGAGGCCGTCGCGGAAAAACTCCACCATTCCCGGGTCAGAGAAACTCAACGCGGTTTTAACGCCGTTTTGCTCTGCAACCTGGCGGCCGCGAATTGCCGCCGCGCGCCCTGAGTCAGAGGTAACCAGGTAGCCTTCCATGTAGTAGTAGGCAGAGTCGGCAAGGGCGGCTTCGTTGAGCTCTTTGATCGAGAGCTCAGCGCTAATGCCCAAGTGGGTATTCATGCTGCGCTCGGCATCCGGGCTGATCAATACCAGGCATTTTCCGGTAATACCGCCATCGCGCTCGGCGTCGAAACCTGAATCAACACCGGCGTCGCGTATATCGTTTAGGAAGAAATCGCCGTGACTGTCGGCGGCGACCTTGCAGGAATAGTAGCCCTTGGCACCAAAGTAGGCAGCGGCAACAACCGAGTTGCAGCCCGAGCCACCGCTGGCCTGGCGAGAGTGAACTAGGTGGCCTTCAAGCTTGTCCAACAATTCCTGTTGGCGGGCCTCATCGACCAGTGTCATCAAGCCTTTTTCAACGCCCATTTCAGTGAGTTCACTGTCTTGGACTTGAATTTCCGTGTCGACCAATGCCGCGCCGATGCCGTAAACGTGATATTTTTTCATCTTATTTGCCAATAACTTGCAGTAAAGTGCGCGCTATTATCCGCGCCCACGTGGGATTTGCAATTCAACGAGAGTTTTCATGCCCAAGAAAAATAACCATCGGCGCCGCTTTCGGCTACCTCGCCCGACCAGCTGGCGAGGGCTGTTTGTCAAACTGGCAATCGCCGGGCTGGTTCCGCTGCTTGTCTTCTTTGCCTATTGCGACGCCAAGGTGCGCGGCGCCTTTGACCCTCAGCGCTATGACCAGCCGGCAAAGGTATATGCCCGGCCCTTGGTGTTGGCATCCGGCGCGGTGCTTACCAGTTACGAGCTGGAAGAAGAGCTGCGAAATTTAGGTTACCGCCAGCTGCGCCTGGTGAATGAGCCCGGCAGCTATTTGCGTCAAGGCGACATGTTTACGATTTACCTGCGGCCTTTCGATTTTGCCGATGGTCATCGCAAAGCGAAAAAAATCACCGTGGAAATGGCGGCGACCACGGTACGCGTCGTGCGCAACGCGCTGGGCGAGCGTATTGCTGAAGAACAGCTGGACCCAACGGTTATCGGTGGCGTCTATCCCGGGCGTCACGAAGACCGCCTGATGCTGTCTCTGGACGAGGTGCCGGAGATGTTGGTGGAAACCCTGTTACAGGTGGAAGACCGGCATTTCTATTCCCACTTTGGCTTGTCGCCGCGCAGTATTGCCCGCGCCCTGATTGTGAATATTAAAGCCGGGCGCACGGTGCAGGGCGGCAGCACCCTGACGCAGCAGCTGGTGAAAAACACCCTGCTCACCAATGAGCGAAGCCTGTGGCGAAAATTCAAAGAAGCGGCGATGTCATTGCTCACCGAGCTGCACTACAGCAAGGACCGCATCCTTGAAGCCTACATCAATGAGGTCTATCTCGGGCAGGAGGGCAATCGCGCGATTCATGGTTTTGGCCTCGCGGCCAGGCATTATTTTAACCGCCCCCTGCAAGAGCTGGATCTCGCCCAGGTTTCGATGCTGGTAGGGCTGGTGAAAGGCCCTTCCTATTACGACCCCTGGCGTCATCCGCAGCGCGCCACGTCGCGCCGCAACACCGTATTGGCCGAGCTGGCCGAAGAGGGTTGGCTGAACGCCGAGCAACTTGAAGCGTGGAAAAAGGAACCGCTGAGTCTCTCCAAAAGTTCAGCGCTGGCCGGTGTGTATCCCGCCTATGTCGACTTGGTTCGGCGTCAGCTGAGCCGTGACTATGCGCGTCAGGATTTACAGAAAAATGGCCTGCGGATCTTTACGCCCTTCGATCCGCTGTTGCAGCGCCGCGCTGAAGCGGCAACCGCCAAGGCGCTCTCGCAATTGGCTGAACGCAAGAAAGATCTGCAAGTCGCGATGGTGGTGACCGCCGTTGATAGTGGTGATGTGGTGGCAGTGATCGGCGGCCGACAACCTCGCTATGCCGGGTTTAATCGCGCCCTTGATGCACTGCGACCGATAGGCTCGCTAGCGAAGCCGGCGGTCTACTTAACCGCGTTAAACCAACCTGATAAATACACCTTGTTAACCAAATTGCGCGACGAGCCACTGAGTGTTCCCAATGCCGATGGCACGCTGTGGCGACCGTCGAATTACGGTCGCAAAGCGCACGGTATGGTGCCCTTACACAAGGCCTTGTCGCACTCTTACAATCTGGCAACAGCAAACTTGGGCCTGGACCTTGGCTTGAGTGATGTTATGGATATGTTTCAGCGCCTGGGTGTACACCGGCCACTGCTGGAGGTGCCGTCCATGCTGCTGGGCGCGGCTGAGTTGGCTCCGATTGAGGTGGCCGCGATGTATCAAACCATTGCCGCCGACGGACGCTATACGCCGTTACGTACGATCTACGCCGTGTCCGACGCCAAGGGCAAACCGCTGGCGCGCTATCCTCAGCAACCCAAGCAGGTGATCGACGCCGCGCCGGTGCACTTGCTGCAATACGCCATGCTGGAAACGGTGCGAGAGGGAACCGGTAAGTCGGTTTACCGGGTTCTTCCCAAAGACTACCGCGTGGCCGGCAAAACCGGCACGAGTAACGACACGCGCGACAGCTGGTTTGCCGGATTTGCCGGTGACTATCTGGCGGTTGTGTGGATGGGGCTGGATAACAATGCGTCAACCGGGCTGACCGGCGCCAGTGGCGCCCTGCGTGTGTGGCGGCAATTTATGGCCGAGGCCAGCACGGAGCAAATGCCCTTCGCTCAGCGTAGCAATATGGAGTACCTATGGGTGGATGCCGAGTCGGGCCTGCGCACGCAATCGTGGTGCGAGAACGCCCGCTATGTGCCGTTCATCAAAGGCAGTGAGCCACGGCAAAGTGGCGGCTGCGCACCCGACGGCGAGAAGATGTGGAATTGGTTTAAGGGTATCTTTGATTGATATTCAGTGTTCGCGAATAACCGCGGTGTAGCCACCCACCTCGGCGGCTTGCAACATCAAGTGTTGATTGATGCAGGCCGGAATCTCCTCTTCCCGGTGGCTGACAAACAAGATGCGAGTCTGGCTGTGCTCGGCGATGTAATCGACGGCGCCAAGCAGGCGGGCTTTTTGTTCTTCGTCTAAGCCGATGCAGGGTTCGTCCAAAATCAAGATGCGGGGCGATTTAACCATTGCCCGGGCCAAAAGAATCATGCGCTGCTGGCCAAAGGAAAGGCGTTCAAAGCGCTGCTCGGCGAAGTCGCTGAGCTCTAGTGCGGCGAGCCACTCGCGCAAGCATTGCTGCTGCGAGGGGCTGGGCTGGTCGTAAAGACCGACAGAGTCGAAGAAGCCGGAAGCGATAACATCGCTGGCCTTTACCCGTTTGAGGGAGTTCAATTGCATGCTGGTATTGAGCAGGCCAAATTGCGCCTTAATATCCCACAGGCTCTCGCCGCTGCCGCGGGTCTTGCCAAACAGGCGAATGTTCTGGCCATAGGCCTTGTCGTTTTCACCGCAGAGCAACCCGAGCAGGGTCGACTTTCCCGCGCCGTTGGGGCCGCTTATCCAGCAGTGGTGGTGGGGCATAAAGCGCCAGTTGATGTCGCTTAGCACCGGCGTACCGCGAAAATTCACATCGACATGTTGCAGCTCGAAAAGCGCTTCATCTTCGGGCCAGGGCGCAATCTCTGCCAGTGGCAGCGCGTGGCTGAAATGTTGGCGCGGTGCAAACCTGCTTCTCGCCTCAGCGGGTGAGCAGTGGCCGGTAATGCTGCCCTGAGACATGATCTGCACCTCGTCGATGCCGTCGGGAATGTCTGTGGCGCTTTTGGTGAGCAGCAGTACCGGGGTCGGTGAGGCGACCAGCTCGTCAAGTAACTGGCGAATATCCGCCTGCGCCTGAGCGTCCAGCCCTTCTAGCGGGTTGTCGATAATCAGCGCGGCGGGCTTTGCCAGCAAGGCGCGGGCAAGTAAGGTTTTTCTGCTCTCGCCGGTGGAAATAAAACGTATTCCCCGGTCGAGGATGTGCTCGATGTGCAGGCGTTGGCACAGCTGATCAAAGTTCTCGTCGGCAACCCCGCCCTGCAAAATGGCGTCGCGCACGCGGGTGCCAACATCAAAGGCATCTGCGCGGGTTTCACTATCGTCAAAGCGGCGGTCGTGCTCCATCAGCTGGCGGTGTTGGTCGAAGGAGATATGTGCAATATCCCCTGGCCCTATATGCTCGCCGTAGCTGCATTGGCCGCGGTTGGGGCGCAGCGTATCGGTAATAAGCTGCGCGAGGGTGGTTTTGCCACAACCATTGCTGCCGAGAATGGCGAGGTGTTTTCCCTTGGGCCAGCACCAGTTGAAGTCATCCAGAATGGGCTCGAGTTGGTGAGCAAAGCGGACGTTGTTGAGGGAAACGAGGTTGTCAGACATGAGCAGCAAGCGACTTTCAGACTACAGACAGCGACTATACCATAGTCGCTGTCCTGCAAGGCGCTAGCAGCTCGGGCATTTTCCGGGGCTGAGGTCGTAAAAATCAATAATGGTTTGCCAGGCTTGGTCGGCGTTGTCGACAACGCTGATCATATTGACGTCGTCGGGGCTGATCACCCCCTCGTCGCGGAGAAACTCCAGGTTAATCGCATGCTGCCAAAACTCGTGTCCCACCAGAATAATGGGTACATCTCTGGACTTGCCGGTTTGTATTAATGTCAGCGCTTCGAACAGCTCGTCGAGGGTGCCGAAGCCGCCGGGAAATACCACCACGGCTTTGGCGCGCATCATAAAGTGCATTTTGCGTATGCCGAAGTAGTGGAAGCGGAAACAAAATTCGGGGCTGATGTAGGCGTTGGGGTGCTGTTCGTGGGGAAGGACGATATTCAGACCTAGCGATCGACCGCCAGCGTCACTGGCGCCGCGATTACTGGCTTCCATAATGCCGGGGCCGCCACCGGTGACGATATGCAGCTGTTCCGCGCTCGGGCAATTCAGCGAATGTTCGGTCACCAGTTTGGCAAAGCGCTGCGCCTGTTCGTAATAGCGGCTGTTGCGTTGGTTGCGCTTGGCGGCGCGAATGGCTGCGGGGTCGCCACTGGCTTCGGCGGCGGCAAGGTTTTGCTTGGCGTCTTCGGGTGAAGGGAAGCGCGCACTGCCAAATACCGCAATGGTGGATTCGATGCCGTGTTGGCGCAGAATCATTTCCGGTTTTTGTAGTTCGAGGTGGAAGCGCACGCCGCGCAGCTCTTCACTGAGTAGAAAATCCTGGTCGGTGAACGCGAGCTTATAGGCTGGCGGATGGTCTGTTTCGCTGTGATCAAGCTCTTCCCGTGCTGAAGGAAAATTGGCATCGTGCAGGCGGTGTTTGTCGGACATATTGCGCTTCCTGTCGTCCTCGTGAGGCGAAATTGCCACACTTTCATATTGAGTATACGTCAGCCGACATAGAATGGACGGTAGGAGCGGAGTGATTTACCACGGTATGATAGTGTCTTGCGACGTATCGCTGCCGCGCACGGGTCGCACCACCGAGTTGTAAACAATGGAACGATGGAATGATTGAGCCCCTACTACTGGCGCTGGCATTTTTGGCTGGTTTGGTTTTTCGCCGGATGGATATGCCGCCGTTGCTGGGCTTTCTGGTTGCGGGCTTTCTCGCCGGGGCATTGGAGCTGGGAGACCCGGATGTCGTAAAACTGATGGCCGATATCGGGGTGGTGCTGCTGCTGTTCACCATTGGCCTGAAACTGAAATTACGCGAACTATTGGCCCCACAAATATGGGCGAGCGCCAGTTTGCACGCTCTGCTAGTGGTTCCGTTAACCACCGTGGTGCTGCTCAGCCTGCATTACTTGCTGCCCCATTATTCAGCACTGCCGAGTCAAACGGCATGGATTCTTGCTTTCGCACTGTCGTTTTCGAGCACGGTCTTTGCAGTAAAGATTTTTGAACAGCGCGGTGAGGGCGCTGCCCTGCATGCGCAGATCGCAGTGGGCATCCTGATCGTTCAGGACCTGATGGCCGTGGCGTTCCTGCTGTTTTCTGCCGACCATCCGCCCAGTATTTGGGCGTTTGCGCTGTTGGCATTGCCGCTGTTGCGCCGGCCTCTGCTGAGTTTGTTGAACTGGGCGGGGCACGGTGAGCTGCTGGTGCTCTACGGTTTGTCGATGGCACTGGCAGGGGCGTGGTTGTTTGAGACGCTGCATTTAAAGGCCGGTTTGGGCGCGCTGCTGTTTGGCATACTGCTGGCGAATAGCGACAAGAGTGTTGAGCTGTATAAGAGCCTGGTAAGTCTTAAAGACATTTTCCTCACGGCGTTTTTCCTCAGCATCGGCTATTACGGGCTACCGTCGTGGGACATGGCACTGATCGCGATGCTGCTGGCGGCGCTGGTGTTGATCCGCCCCTTTCTCTATTTCGGCTTGCTATTGTTGTTTCGGCTTAGAGCCCGCACGGGCTTGTTGGCCGGCCTGTCACTGAGTAGCTATAGCGAGTTTGGCCTGATTGTTGCTGCCTTGGCGGTACAGGAGAATATGCTGGAGCCGCAGTGGTTGACGATTTTGGCAATGGCGATGGCGCTGTCTCTCTTTATTGCCTCGTCGTTAAACCGTCGCGCCGGTGACCTATACAGCCGCTTTGGCGAATTGTTGCAACGTTATGAGCGCCACTGCTTGTTGCCGTCTGAGCGTCCGGCTGACTTGGGCGACGCCGATATATTGATTCTGGGCATGGGACGTATCGGCAGCGGCGCCTACGATTATCTGGGACGCCACTATCCGGGGCGGATCGTGGGTGTGGAAGAAAGTGCCGACAAAGCCCAGCAAATGAGTGGTGAGGGCCTGCGCTGTGTCGCGGGAGATGCCAGCGATCGCGACTTTTTGGAGCGATCCGCATTGGCGCGCCGCCAGGTAATTTTAGTGTGTTTGAGCAACCACAGTGAAAACGTTCAGGTTGTGAAAATGCTGCAAAGCCTTGGCTATACCGGGAAAATTGCGGCGATTTCTCGCTTCCCGGATCAGCAGCGGGAGCTGCAAGCGATGGGCTGCATTAGCTTCAATTTGTACGCCGAGGCGGGTTATGGCTTTGCCGAGCGGGTATTAGAAGAGTTAGAGATTGCCACGCGCTAACACGCGGCGGCGAGTGAGCAGGGAGCGAATTTCAACGGATGGACAGTCACAAACCTTGGTTGCGTGCTGAAATTGCGCAGTGGTTGCGCGATGGCCTCATCGACGACCAACAGGCAGCGCAGCTATACGCTCGCTATCCGCTAGCGCCTCAGCAGGCGCCGCGGGCGTGGGGTAAGCTGATCTTTGCAGCAATTGGCGCGGTGGTGTTTGGCTTGGGCGTGATTTTGCTGTTTGCCTATAACTGGGAGGCCATGCACCGCTATACCAAGCTGTCTGCGGTGGCCGGCGGCTTTGCCATCAGTCATCTGCTGGCATGGTGGTGGCGCCAAGACCCTCGTTTGGCAGAGGTGTTTCACTTGTTGGGCACCATGCTGTTTGGCGGCGCATTGTGGCTGATCGCTCAGATTTACCACGTCGACGTAAACTACCCTGAGGGCTTTATGCTGTGGTCTGCTGCCGCGGTGGCAATGGCTTGGGTATTGCCCTCTACGGCGCACGGAATACTTGCCTGCCTATTGATTTGTGGCTGGACGGCGATGCAAGTGTTTGCCTTTGAGCGGCCACACCTGCCGGGCACGGCAGCCCTGTTGCTGGGGCTGTTGCCGCTGGCTTGGTGGCAGCGCTCTACATTGCTGTTGCGTGTGGTGTTGGTTTTGCTACCCGTTAGCCTGTTGTTCAATAGTTGGATTTTCGACAGCGATATCGTCCTGTTACACGCGGTATTCATTGCCGCGATCTACTTATGGGCAGAGCGTTTGGCCCCGGTACTTCAATGGCGAGAGAGCGTTCCCGCGCTGCATCAGACAGGCCTGTTGTTGTGGTGGGCTTGCCTGTTACTGCTGAGCATTCAAGACGTTAGCTGGGCCTTTTCGGTCGGCCATCGCAGCGGCGATGCGCTGTTGGGGCTCGCCCCGGCGCAGTTGATCAGCGCCAGCATGCTACTGGTGATTGTGGTCTTTGCGGGGCTTTGCTTTGGCCGTTCGTCGCTGCGCCCGCGCAGCGGGCCACAATGGCTTGAGTTGGCGTGCCTGGCGTTGCCGCTGCTGGTGCTGTGCGCGAGCTATAGTGTTTACCCAATGCCGGTGGCGGTGCAGTTCTCGGCCAATATCGCCTTGCTGGCATATGCCCTATTGTTTATCTATCGCGGCAGCGAATACCTGATGAAAGGCAGCCTGTCGGCAGGTGGCGCGCTGTTAACGCTATTACTGCTGCTGCGTTTCAACGACTTGTTTCACAGCTTGCTCGCCAGGGCTTCGCTCTTTTTACTGCTCGGCACCCTGCTTATTTTGGCTGGGCTACGATTCTCCCGCCAGCAAGAGCGTCAGAAGTTGGGGGTGAGCCATGCGCGCTAGTTGGTTAGGCATTGCGATTCTCGCGCAATTCGCGCTGTTGGCGTGGCAGACCTATGGCTGGGAAAACCTTTTGCAAAACGGCAAGGGCGTCTTTCTTCGCAGCATGCCGGTCGACCCGCGCGACCCGATGCGCGGCGATTATCTGCGTTTGAATTACGCCGCGAATAATGTACCCAGTCATCTGTATCGCGGGCCTGCGCCCTTGTCTAGCCTGAAGCGCGGCGACAGTGTTTACACGGCCTTGGAATCGGTGGGCGGCGTGGCGGCGGTAACATCGGTAAATAGCGCGCCGCCGTCGTCAGGCCTGTTCATCAAGGGACGTCTGACGTGGTCGCCGCAGGGTGAAAGACTCGGTATAGCCTATGGCCTGGGGCAGCTTTATCGTCAGCAAGGCCGCGCTCTGGAGATGGAGCTAATGCAAGGCGGCGAGGAGGGTGTGCCTCGCAGTCTTGATATTGAACTAGCTGTCGACGACCGCGGCCGAGCACTAATTCGCGGGTATCGCTGGGCCGACTTGGGCATGGCCGTTACGGTGGTTAATGGCGATACGCCAGTGCTAGAGGTACGTATTCGCAACTACGCAGACGACACCGCGTATATCTCCAGTGACGCTCAGCACTGTGCTTTTAATATTGTGTTTAGCGACCCCCAGCCTCAATCATTAGCGTTTGCCTCCTCACTTTGCGACGCCTTGGAAGTGTCGTCGCGACAGGCAATTGCGGCGGGACAAGAGACTCTGCTGCGCATTGATTTGTCGGCTGAGCGCTGGACCGTGTTGGGGAATGACGGAGTGGCACGGCCGCTCTGGCACCAGAGGCCGCTGCCGAGTTTGCGCCTGGTATACCAAGAGCAGAATACCGCTGCTGGCGGCGGGCAGCTGCAGCTTTGGTCGCAGCCGTTTAACTTGCCGCGCTTGTCTGGCTCCGGGCAGGAATAAAAAAAGCGCCCTAAGGCGCTTTTTTTACATCAACAGTAGTGAGGCGATTATGCCATCTGTGTGTTGAGCATTTGCAGGCGCTTGCGCTGCATTTTCAATGTGTATTCCAACTCTTTAAATCGGCTGCGCAACGTTGCGTGCTCCCAGGCCTCGGCCAGATTGTGCTGAAGCTGTTCCTTGTGCTCAGTGAGGTTTTGCTGCAGCGCTGATTTTTGCGCGGCAAGTGAGGCGCGCTTGGCATCCATCCACTGCTGGCTAACGGCATTCCAATCGGCCAGTGTCTTGCGGAATTGCTGATATTCCTGCTCGAGAAATTCGCGCAGGTGGGGGGCATCGGCAGTGCGATTAAGCAGGGCCTGCTCGGTGCGCTTGAACTGCATAGTCAGCACGGCGCGCTGAATTTTAAAGTCGGGTACTTTTCTCAGGTCCCAGGTCAGGCCCACCCACGACGCCGACTTGATCAGCCATTTTGTGGGGTCGTACTGCCACCAGCGAATGCCATTGCGGTAGTCGTTCTGAAAAATGTGGTGGTAGTTGTGGTAGCCCTCGCCGTAGGTAAAGAGCGCCAGCAGGTCATTGTCGCGGGCGGTGTTTTCATCGGTGTAGGGGCGTCGGCCCCAATAGTGGGCCAGGGAGTTGATGAAGAAGGTAGTGTGATGGCTAACCACCAAACGCAGTACGCCGGCCAGCAGGATGTGCTCGAGCATATTGCCTGTGATAACGCCCAACGCCAGTGCTGGCAGGAAGTTCATAATGATCACCAGCGCCAGATAGTTACGGTGCTGCCACATGACAATTTTGTCGCGCTGCAAATCGCGGGCATTGGAGAAATCTTCTGCGCTGGCGGGGTAGTCGCGCAGCATCCAGCCGATATGCGAGAACCACAGGCCGCGCTTGGCCGAGTAGGGGTCGTGCTCTACATCGTCAACATGGCGGTGGTGGCGGCGGTGGCCGCTCGCCCAGATAAGAATGCTGTTTTGTGTGGCAGCAGCGCCAAATAGCGCGAAGAACAGCTTCAGGCTCCAGTGGGCTTTGTAAGCGTTGTGCGCCCACAGACGGTGATAGCCAGCGGTAATAGACATACCATTCGCGCCCAATACCAATACAAAGCCGATCCAGCCCGCTGCCGTGAAGCCGTGAGTCAGGCCGTACCAGGGCACGCCGATCGCAGCGATCAGGAATGTCACACTGAATAAAATGGTTTGCAGCCAGAGCAGGGGCGGTTTGCTATCGTTCTGCTGTGTCTGGGAGATTTCTTCAGGCATGCGGTCACCGTTAAACGAAAGTAAAGACAAAAGGGCACGGGCGTTTTTTCAGCGGATCAGTGTACCCAATGCCAGGAAGCAATGACAGTTACAAACAGATGACATTGGGTCATTCTAGGCTATAGTCTGGCGAGAGCCTGGTTGAGTGCCAATACGGGCTTTACTCAATGAATACTGTGGATAATGCAGGCGCGAAGGGAGAGGTTGTGACAGTTACAGTCGGGATTGTTGGAGCGGGCAGTATCGGTTGTTACGTCGGTGGTGCGCTGCAGATGGGCGGCGCAGAGGTTCACCTGTTAGCGCGCCCGCGCATGGTGGATGAGCTGAAGGAGCACGGATTAACGATTAGCGACTTCAGAGGCCTGCATCATCATTGCCCCCCACAGAGCTTGCATGTGCATACCGATGTGGCGGCGATGGCGGGATTGGACTGTTTGATTGTGACGGTGAAGTCGGCGGATACCGATACCGTGGCCGCGCAGCTGGCACCCCACGTGGGCGCCGATACGGTGGTGATTAGCCTGCAAAATGGCATCGATAATGCGCCGCGCTTGTCAGCGGCTCTGCCCCAGTGCTGCGTATTGCCCGGCATGATCGCGTTTAATGTGCTCCAGCGCGGGCAGGGAGTCTTTCACGCGGGAACCGATGGCGCAATTATGGTTGAGTGCAACGCGCGTATTGGCCATATTGATACGCTGTTTGCCGCCAGTGCCACCCCCTTTGAGTGGCATGGCGATATGCGCTCGGTGCAGTGGTCAAAGCTGTTGCTGAACCTCAATAACCCGATTAATGCGCTGTCGGGCTTGCCGCTAAAAGAAGAGTTGTCCCAGCGGCATTACCGGCGCTGTTTGGCGCGCTTGCAGCGCGAGGCGCTGGCCGCAATTCGCCAGGCAGATATTCCTCTGCAACGCCTGACGGCGGTGCCGCCGCGCTGGCTGCCACGCGTTTTGGATACCCCCGATTGGCTGTTTACCAACATTGCCCAGCCGATGCTGGCGATGGACCCGCTGGCTCGCTCGTCGATGTGGGAAGATTTGGAGCGCGGGCGGCGCACCGAGATTGATTGGCTCAACGGTGAGGTTGTGAGACTGGCGGCGCAGCAGGGCACGCAGGCGCCGGCCAATAGCCGGGTACTCGACTTGGTAAAAAAAGCAGAGCAGGGGGGGCGCCGAGACTACAGTGGTGAGGAATTGTGGGCTTTACTCAGCGATTAAGTTGTCGCCCCACCACTACTGCGCGCTGATTCGAGTCGGTTCGACCGGTGACGTTACGCGGCGTTGACCGCCAGGGTAGCTCACTACCATGCGCCCACCCATAATGCGGTAGGTAAACTGCTCTCGCCATTCGCCGCGGTCATCGGCAAATAGAATCTTGCCATTTTCCGCCTTCCAGCGGTGACTGTCGGCATGGCTGCAAGGGTCTTGGTAGCTGGAGGCGCGTCGGCTATCTATCATTCTCGTCGCCTCACAGGCGGTGCCGTCGGCGCGAAAGTGAATGCTCCACTGCTCGCCCATGTAGGGGTTGTCGATGCTGCCGCCGAGCTTCGTGTCACTGCTCCAGGTACCAATAAGCGCGTCGTCCACGGCGGCCAGTTGGTCATTGGCCGACAGGGTATAGCGCTCGCCGTCCAGTGTGAGTGCCACACTGTCCTGGCCGATGCGGGTTAGGCTGAAGGGTTTTTCTTCTGCCATCGCGCTGGCGCGCAGCGGTTTATAGCTGCCGGTAATGACCGTGCCGTTTACGCTGCCCAGCAGGATATAGCGGTTTAGCGCATCGCCCATCTGCAGCTTGGCGCTGATCATCGACGGGAAACTACGCCCCGAATCGATGTGGAGCATCCAGGTTTGTCCGTCGACGTCTGAACTATAGCGCTCCCGAAAGCCCTCCGTGCTCGCCGACGCACACAGCGGCAAGAGCAACAGGCTCAGCAGTCCAAGGTGAGTAAGCACCGCGGGAATTGTCCGTTTCATTTGTCCCCCTAATAATTATTAAACGTCGGGGCAATTCGCATGGCACACTTTATAGCATTTGCGCCACAAAGCCGAGCCCCATTTTGGGGCGGCAATGTGTTGTGCGATCAAAGTGTTGTGTGGTCAGAGCTCGGGCTTACCGGATAACCAGTCACAAATTTTTTGTGGCTCGGAGGAAAAATACCAGTGTACAAAACTGGCGATAGTGCGTTTTTCACGCAAGATCAATTCGCCTTTGCGACCGTCTGAATAGGCGCTGCGTGGCAGCTCGTCGGCATTGCCGGGCTCGTCGACAATGCTGGCGTAATGAAAGCTGTGGCCGCGCAAACGGGTGCCGGGCAGAGACTGATAGCCTAAACCAGCCAACCGTTCATTCACCTTGGCGCGCAGTGGAAATATCCCGCACAGTGGCGCGCAGCGCTCGTCGTGGCTGAGACTCTCGAGCAAATAGAGCATGCCGCCGCACTCGGCCATACAGGGTTTGTCAGCCTCAATGTGCTGGCGAATGGCACTGATCATTGCGTGGTTGTTGGCTAGGGTCTCCAAGTGTAGCTCGGGGTAGCCGCCGGGCAGGTAGAGGGCGTCGCAGTCGGGTAACTGGGTATCTGAGAGGGGCGAAAAATAGTGAACCGTGGCGCCCTCGCGCTGCAAAAAATCCATGTTGGCGTGGTAGATAAAGCTAAATACCGCGTCTTTGGCCACCGCGATGCGCATACCTTGCAGTCGCGGGCCCTCGTGCTGAACCTCCGGTTGAGTCAGGCTGTCTTCTTCAATGCGCAGTTTTCCCCAGGGCAGCGATTGTGCGATCTCCGTCAACTGCTCCGCCATTGCTGCGGCGGCATGTTGAGCAGCGCTGCGATCTTCCGCGCCGATGCCCAGATGGCGCTCGTGGACGGCCAGCGCTTTGTCGCGTTTGATACTGCCGAGCATCGTCAGCGGCGGGCGTACGCTTTCTGCCAGAAGTGAGGCGTGGCGGTCGCTGCCTACTTTGTTGGCGATTACCGCCGCAACGTTTACATCAGGATCGTAATTTGCCAGACCATACATCAGGGCGCCAAAGGTCTGCGCCATGGCGCTGGCATCGGCGACGATACACACCGGAATTCGGTAATCCCGCGCCAAGCGTGCGACGCTGTGTTCACCATCAAACAGGCCCATTACGCCTTCGATAATTATGTCGTCCACTTCATTTTGAGCGCGGCAAAGTTCTGCGGCAATCTCTCTTTCGCCGAGCATCCAGTAGTCCAGCTGGCGCACTTCAAGTCCGGTGGCGGCCTCGATAAATTGCGGGTCCAGGTAGTCTGGCCCCATTTTATAGACGCGGATACGCCGGTTACCGCCGCCAAGTGCTTTGGCTAGCCCTGCGGTGACAAGGGTTTTCCCGTGGCCGCTGCCCGGGGATGCAAGGATAATAATTCTGCTCATTGCGCGTTACTCAACGTTCAGCGCGCCAGGCGCTGGAAAATTTAACGCCGCACTGTAGCAGAAATGTGTGAAGGAATGTCGAGTGTGGAAGCGCTAACGCATAAGCATAAGGGCGAGCCAAGGGCTTAGATTAAAAAAAATATAGAACACTTTAAATAGCATTAACCCCTGTGCGTACAGCAGTTGCAAGCGCGCAGCAGGGATGTTCAATACGCGACTTTGCAGGCGCAAAATCGCGGTGGGACATTGCAGTGCCACGGCACTGCTAATCAGTAGCAGGCCGCCATTGATCAAGCAACAGTAATAGAGGATGGCTTCTAACTGAAGTAGCGTCATGGCGGCCTCCCTTGCTTAAAGCGCCAGCTTGCCGGTCAACAGGTCTTTTGCCATGACCCAGTCGCCAATAAAGCTATACAGCGGGTGCTGAAAGGTGGCCGGTTTGTTTTTTTCAAAGAAGAAATGTCCCACCCAGGCAAAGCCGTAGCCGACAACAGGTAGCAGCCACAGCAAGGCATATTGCGCGGTGCTCACGCTGAATGCTAGCAGTGCCAGTACTAACAGGCTGCCGATCAAGTGCAGGCGTCGGCAAGTGCGATTCTCATGCTCCGCCAAGTAGTAGGGATAGAACTCTGCAAAGCTGCTGAAGTGGCGTTTTTCACTGGTGTTTTCCATACAGTCCTCCTCAGGCGTCATAGCCGGGGTTTTGGCGATTCAAGCGGCGCAGCAGTCCCGGCCAAGCCAGGTCGCCGAACAGGCCTTTGGTAACGATGCGCGCGGCTTCTTTAACGCCATCGACAATCTCTGGCTGCACCGGCGTTAGCTCGCGGCTGCCAGCCAGGGCGCGTACTTGGATCATACAAGTTGCTTCGAAGATGTACATGGCTAAAAACGCATCGGCGGGTGTCATGCCCACGGTGAGTAGCCCGTGATTGCGCAGCATTAAAAAGGTGTTGTCGGAGAGGTCAGCGACAAGGCGCGGCTTTTCTTCCTCGTTTAAGGCGATACCCTCGTAGTCGTGGTAGCCCAATGACGCCAGTACCAGGGTTGCTTGCTGGGAAATGGGCAGCACACCTTCAGCTTGGGCAGAGACGGCGACGCCGTTGATGGAGTGGGTATGCATCACGCAGTGGGCGTCGTCGCGGGCGGCGTGAACGGCGCTGTGAATGGTGAAGCCAGCGGGATTGACGGGATAGGGCGACTCCATGACTTTCTCGCCATTCTGGTCGACTTTCACCAACGAGGACGCGGTGACTTCCTCGAACATCATGCCGTAGGGGTTGATCAAAAAGTGGTTGTCGGCACCCGGCACGCGGGCGGAAATATGGGTGAAAACCAGGTCGTCCCAACCGAATAATGCGACCAGACGGTAGGCGGCGGCAAGGTCGACACGCAATTGCCACTCTTCGGCGGACACCTGTGATTTAATCTCTGCTGTCATGGTTGAGCTCCTGTTTACTATTATGATTCAGTCTCAGTTTGCCCGACGAGGTGGCATGGCAACTGTCACGAAATTGACAATTGGCCAATTATTCTCATTAGCCTGAGTGTAGCGGAGGAAGGGTGGTCGACAAGCGCGATATTCTGCGGGGTAACCCGATAATGGTCGGTTTGCCTGCGGAGTTGGTGGAAATCCTGCTGTCGCAGTGCAAGATCCGGCGGCTGAAGGATGGCGAGTTTCTGTACGAGCAGGGCGAAGCCGGCGAGGCGATGTACGGCGTTCTGGAAGGGCGAATCCGCCTGAGTAATAGCAGCCCCGATGGCCGAGAATTGCTGGTGATGTTGGCGGAGCGCGGCGACTGGATTGGCGAGGTATCGCTATTTGATGGCGAGCCGCGCAGCCAGGATGCCTACGCCCTGGGCGATACGCAGGTGCTGGTGGTAGCCAGGCATCAGCTCGATACGCTGCTGGACGCCCAGCCGAGGTTGTACCGTTATTTTCTTCTTATGCTGTGCCGAAAATTGCGCCTTGCTCTGTCCTATGTCGAGTCTGCGGCGCTGTACTCTCTGTCGTCCCGGTTGGCGCAGCGACTGTTGGACCTGCAGCAGTACTACGGCAGCGAGGAGGGGGACGATATCAATATGCACCTTCCTCAGGAAGACTTAGCGAAAATGCTGGCAGTGTCTCGTCAGGCAGTGAGCCGGGAATTGAAGCGCCTGGAAAAAGCCGGATTGATTGCCCTGTCTTACGGTAAGCTGCGAGTGCTTGATCGCGAGGGCCTGCGCGCTGAGGCGCAGGCGGAGAGCGCGGGGCAATAATTGCCCCGCAGAGGTTTTTAGAAGCTGTAGACCAGGGTCACTGCCGTTTGCTTGTCCATGTGGACGTTGCTGTTGGGCACGACTTCGTTGTATTCCATGGTGTAGCTGATTTTTAAACCGAAGCCGCCGATAATCTTGGTCTTCAGCGCGGTAACGGATTTGCTTACCGTGTTTTTGTCGCCGCTTTCTACTGACAGGCTTTGCTCGAATGTCGCGGTTTCGGACACTTTGGCTTTCAGGTCGGTAGACAGGCGCAAGATGGCTTCTTCCGTTTTACCGTCGCCCTCGGCACTGCCGGTGTCGAATTCGCTAATACGGAAACCCGGGCCGACTTCAGCGTCCCAGACCACGCGGTCATTTTTCAACAGACGGCGACCGTAGCCACCGGCGATAGTGGCTTGATACACGTAGCCGCTAAAGCGATCTTTGTCGACCGACACGTAACCGAAGCTGTAATTGAAGTCACTGATATCGTAAGACAGGCGGTCGGAGATAAAGTACTGCTCTTCCGAACGTACACCTTCTACTTCGCTGTTTTGGGCGTTGGCTTTTACCACATTGGTCCACAGGCCGCTTTTGCGGCTGGCTGTGCCTTTGGCCAGCAGGCTGGTTTCGTTGCTGTTGCCATCGGTTTGATAGTAACCAAACTCAACATCCCCTTCCCATGTTGGCGTTTCATCTGCCTGGGCAGCATTTGCGCAGAGAAGGCTCAATACTATGCTTACGGGAACTCTCATCGATTTTCCTTGTGTCTACCTTGCGGGAATTTAGCGTGTGCATGGTAATCAGACCTGCGTTCAGGTCAACTAAAAAGGGCAGCTAATGCTGCCCTTTCTCTGGTATTCCTACCGTTTGCCTCAGTCTTCCTTGTGAAAGTGAACATCCATTTGCGGGTAGGGAATACCGATACCGGCTTCGTCGAAAGCGAGTTTAATTTTTTCGGTGAGGTCCCAGTATGTTGGCCAGTAGTCCTCGGTTTTTACCCAGGGGCGACAGATCAGGTCAACGGACGACGCCCCAAGGGCAGCAACCGCGATGCGCGGAGCGGGGTCTTTCAGTATGCGCTCATCGGCGTTGACCAGTCGTTCGAGCGTTTCCTTAGCGAGCTTAATGTCGGCGTCATAGGAAATACCCACCAGCAGATCGACACGGCGACGGGGCTTCACACTGTAGTTGGTGATTGCACCGGACATGACCTGAGAGTTGGGGATCACGATGCGCTTGTTATCACCGGTCACCAAAATCGTCGAAAACAAGCTTATGTCTTCCACGGTGCCAGAGCAGCCACCGGCATCGACCCAGTCGCCCACCCGGCAGGGGCGGAAAGCGATTAATAACACCCCCGCGGCAAAGTTTGCCAGCGAGCCCTGTAGGGCTAAGCCAACGGCCAAGCCGGCGGCACCCAGAGCGGCGATCACCGATGCGGTTTGTATGCCAGCGTGCGCCAGAGCGGGGATCAGGGCGACAGCAAAGATGATAAAAAATACTAATTTGCTGATGAAGGCATTCAAGGTTGGGTCGAAATTGCGCTTCTCTAATCCGGATCGTGTGAAGCCAGAGAACAGTTTCGCCATCCAGTAGCCGACCAATACAATCGCCAGCGCGCCCGCCGCGCGAATGCCCATATCGATTGCCTCGGGGCCGTACTGTTCCAATAACGCTTGTGGATCCATGCAAACCTCGTTGTGAATAGAATTAAACGCTGATTATAGACACGATGTGCTCCCCGCCATCAAGTGGGGGAAGCCGCTACGTATTCTAGTGAATATTGGATCAGTGGCTGCTAAAAAGGCCAGGTGGTCGATTCCGCGCCACCGTCAACTTCAATGATCTTTCCTGTTACCCAGCGTGCCGCTGGCGACGCCAGGTAAACGGCAGCGGCAGCAATATCCCGAGGCTCGCCCAGGCACTGCATTGGCGTCAGCGCCGACATTTTCTCGCGGGTATTCTCGTCGAGAAATTGTTTCAGCGCGTCGGTCATTATGGTGCCGGGGGAAATGCCGTTTACCCTGATAGTCGGCGCGAAATCGGCAGCCAATAAGCGCGTGAGTTGCGTCAATGCCGCTTTTGCTGTGCCGTAGCTGCTAAAGCCCTTTTGAGCGTAGCGTGCCGATGCCGACGTGATATTGATGATATTGCCGCGGCTTTTTTCAAGCGCGGGCTGGGCGAGCCGGCAGAGGTTAAATGCACTGGTGACGTTGAAGTCGAAATCACGATTAAAGGTTTTGGCGTCGGTTTTCAGCGGGTCGTTTGGCCAGGCGCCGCCGGCATTGTTCACAACGATATCCAGGCGGCCAAACTCATTAACGGCGGTGTTTACAAGCGCTTGTAATTGCTCTTCCTGTGCAACATCACATACCTGAGCAAGGGCGTTGCCGCCAGCGGCTTTGCAGCTTGCCACGGTCTTTTCCAAATCCTCCAGTGTGCGCGCAGCGCAAATAACGGTCGCCCCGGCCTGTGCAAAGTGCTCGGCAATGCCGCGGCCAATACCCCGGCCCGCGCCAGTCACAATGGCCACTTGTCCTGAAAGAGAAAATAGTGCGTCGAGAGACATCTGAAGTTCCTATTATTGTTGGCCTTAGCGGCGAAATTTATGCACAGCATTACTGTTCTTCGGTGGATGGGCAATGCGCTGGCAAAACGCGGCAGGCCGCGGTTTGTATTTTTGGACTTGAATTTACAAATGATAATCATTATCGTTTGTGGGTGTTGCCAGATTTGCTTTAGTCCAGGAGATAATGATGAGCATACGATTTCTATGTGAGAGCCACCGCCAGCAGTTGCAGCGCAGCGAGGCGGTGGCCAGCCAGCGTTGGGAAGAGTGGATGGAAGCCGGCAGAGAGGCCTATGCGCAGCGAGACTGGGTGCCGGCGCTGCGGTATTTGGGGTGCTGTTTTGAGCTGAGTGAATTGATGTTGTCGGGCGAGCGCGAGTTGGCGCTTGAGGACGTCGATCGGCATATGCTGTCGGGCCATTACCTGTCGGAGTGTTTTGCTCGCTGTGGCGATCCCTCGCTGCAGCAACACTGTTTACTTGCGGTCCATCATCGTCTGCTGCAAGCCTTGCGCAACGGTTTAGGGCGGCGTCTACCGCTGTACAAAAATGTTGAGATCTCTCTACAAATGCTTGAACGCTTTTACCGTGAAGGGGGGCGTATGGATGAGCTGGCTCACTGTCAGCGGGAGAGTCGTCGGCTACTGCGCAGCTGTTACCACTAGCTAGGCGTGACGTTCGGCTCTTGCTATGCTGTAAGCCTGAAATACAGGAGTACGGTCATGGACCCAAAACATGTTCACGAGCAGCTTAACCGCCTGCAAAGTGAGATTGATGATTTACCGGTAGAGAGCGGCGAACGGGCTAAATTGCACGCGCTGGTTGAAGATATCGACCGCGAGCTGGGCAGCGGCCCTGAGTTAGTGCTGGAAGACACTGGCTTGCAAGAGCGCCTTGATGAAATGGTGTCGAGCTTTGAGGTTGACCACCCAACGATCTCAGGCTTACTAAAAGATATTATGGTTAAGCTCGCCAGCATTGGCGTGTAAGCGTTTTGCTTAAATTCGGGGTGTGCCAGCTCGCCTGGTAATGCCCCGCTGTTACTTCTTAAGCGGTATTTTCCCCCGTCATTAGCTCTTTGCCACCATCTCGTTATCATTTCCTTGCTCCCTGACTTTTCCGGCTTCGTTCCCGCTGGTATTCCTGCGCCCGCTGCGCTAGCTTGATCGACTCTGCTAAAAGCAATAACAAACGAGGTTGATATGTCTCTGCCTGACTCTTTGGCATCCCGCCTGCGCTTGCCCGTTGTGGCGGCGCCGATGTTTCTCGCTTCGGGCCCAGAACTGGTAATCGAAACCTGCAAGGCCGGGGTTGTTGGCTCCTTCCCGGCGTTGAACCAACGCAGCAGCGAGGGCTTCGAGGCTTGGCTTAAAGAAGTTCAGTCAGCTCTTGCCGATTTCGAGCGCAGCTCGGGGCGCGAGGCGGCGCCCTTCGCAGTGAATTTAATTGTGCACGGCAGTAATCCGCGGCTGGAGGCTGATTTGGCGCTTTGCGTGAAGTACCAAGTGCCGATTGTCATTACGTCACTGGGGGCCGCCGCGCAAGTGATTGACGCGGTTCACAGTTATGGCGGTTTGGTGTTTCACGATGTGATTAACGCTCGTCACGCGCGCAAAGCGGCGGCGGCCGGTGTCGACGGCTTGATCGCCGTTGCGGCGGGCGCCGGTGGCCACGCAGGCAGTACGAGCCCGTTTGCGCTGGTGGCTGAAATCCGCCAGTTCTTCGATAAGACGCTACTGCTTGCGGGCGCTATGTCGTCGGGCTCGGATATCGCGGCGGCTCAGATGATGGGCGCGGATCTCGCTTACATGGGCACCCGTTTTATTTGCACTCAGGAGTGTCAGGTCGACAGTGATTACAAGCAAATGGTGATGGACTGCCGCGCGGAAGATATCGTCTATACGCCGAATATTTCCGGTGTGAACGCGAACTTTATGCGGCCGAGTATCGTCGCAGCCGGGCTGGACCCCGATAACCTGGCTCCCAAAAAAGACATCGACTTCGGTGCGGAGTTGACGGTGGATGGTGACCAGCAGCGCGCAGAAAAGGCCAGCGGAGCCTGGAAGGCTATTTGGTCCGCCGGGCAAGGGGCGGGCAGCATTGATAATTGCCCCGGTGTTGCCCAGCTTGTAGATCGCTTAGCCGAGGAATATCTGCAGGCGCAGCAGCGCGGCAACCACGCTTTCCAGATGTTTAAAACGCAGTGAGGACAGGCCAGTGTCAGATAATCGTTACAGTATTGATCCACGGGCGGCTGAATTAGCTGAGTTGCTGGCGCGTATTCCCAGCGACGAGCCGATTATTATGCTTAATTTACTGCGTTTTAACGATCG
>Ga0105235_100119_pt1 | contig 33733 bp, 34 predicted proteins | sample Virmet3819_2500_FD_90059 | JGI IMG/M metagenome (GOLD analysis project Ga0105235, IMG submission 90059) | Marine viral communities from the Southern Atlantic ocean transect to study dissolved organic matter and carbon cycling - metaG 3819_2500 | ecosystem: Environmental > Aquatic > Marine >... | reverse complement strand
TAATAGATACTAGCATTAAATTCAAAATTATTAAACCAAAGCGCTGTTGTTTTAGAATAATTTGTAATAAAATCTGAACTTATAAAGGGTAAAAATGATAGTAGTACAGTAATACCAATAACAGCATAAAAACCAATTAAGGATTTTAAGTTGTGGTGTTTTAAAAACCATTTTATAAAAAATGGTAATAATAAAACAGGTATTAATTTAGTTGAAATTGCAAATGCAAAACATATAGCCGACCAAAACCATTTGCCTTTATGAAGAAGGTAAAGACTGAAAATGATAAAAAATATCATTATGCTTTCAAAATGCAAATTACCAGTTAATTCAATAATAATTAAAGGGTTTAACGCATATAGAAAAATAGAATTTTCTGGAAGTTGAAAAGCTTTTAATAATTTTCTTCCATAAAATATCACTCCAATATCAGCAAGGATAATACATATACGCATTCCAATTATAGAACTTAGTATACTGCTTCCCGGAAACCAATTACCTAGTACAAAAAACAACTGATTAATAGGCGGATAATTACTGTTGTTACCTTGACTAAGCCAACCCATGCCTTCATAAAGTTGTTGTTGGTTTGGCATTTGTTGTGCTAAGTTTTGATTAACAATTTCGGTAGCAGAGTATAGGTAAGGATTGATACCTAATTGATTAAGGTATCCGTCCCAAATAAAACGATAAAAATCTTGTGATAGATTAGGAGTTGCTAATAAAAACACAAGTCGACATAAAATGGCTGCTACAAGTAAAAACTTAAAGTTACCACTAGTTATTTGTATTAATTTATAAGTTACTATAAATAAAGCTACATAAAGCGTTATAAGCTTAATATAGTCTGTCCGTGCTAAATCATAGGCAAAACTAAAATAGAATAATAAACAAGCAAACGTAAGAAGTATTGAAATCTTATTTAGTTTGAAAAATGTTGTATTTATTTGCATTAATCAAATATAGCTAATAAAGAAACCTGTTGAGCATTTTGATTTCAAAATCATAATAAAGCGTTAGTTCGAGTGATTTTGAGGTACGAAAAATTGTATCGAGAACTTGTTTAAATTAAAAAAATTCTATTCTCGATACTGATTTTACTTATTTTGAATTGTAAAATCCACTATAATTGACAAATTTTAAATAGCTAATAAAGACATAAATTACGCCTTATTCTAGGTTTAGAACTTGTTCTTGGCAAGTACGTGCGTTAGCGATAGTAATGGTTAGCTTTTGGCGAGGCTTGCATCGAGCCAAAACTAGTAATGGATAGCGCGACCACTTGTGGTAACGCCCAAAAAAAATCTAAGCTTTTGACGTTAAAGACTTAAAGAATACAAATCCAAAACCAATTGTAAGCATTAAGTGGAAAGGGAATAATCCAAAATCACCACCTTGATCGCCAACTATGAATGCGCTGTACATTCCGAAAGCGAAATAAAGCATTAAAAGACCTTCAAAAACAACGTTAATACTTATGTTTTTACGTAAGTATTTATTGCCTTTCCAGCTGTCTTTAAGTGAGCTAATATTAAATTTTGGCGTACGTACAAACTCGCTACGTTTACCAATATGTCCTTCTAAAACTGCAATAGAATTATGTAAAGAAAAGCCCATTGCGATAGAGAAAAACGTAAAAAACATACCAATATATTTGATAAAATCTTTAAACGTATTGCCATGACTACGTTTGTACATTATCCAATAACAAACAAAGAAGATAATTGTGCTCATTACAAAAAAGCTCATAATATAAAAGTATGGTCTTAAATGCGCATATTCGTTTTTAATGTAAAGCATTGGTATACTTAAAATACCAACAATTAATACGTTTAAAAACATGGTACTGTTTAACAAGTGTAAAATACCGTGTAATTTGGTTTTAGCAGAAATATTTTTGCTAGTTAAAACGCGCCAAAGCATTTTTCTAAAGTTTTCTGCACCACCTTTATTCCATCTAAATTGTTGTGATCGTGCTGCACTGATAACTACAGGTAATTCGGCTGGTGTTTCGACATCTTCTAGATATTTAAATTCCCAGTTTTTAAGCTGTGCACGGTAACTTAAATCTAAATCTTCGGTAAGTGTATCGCCTTCCCAATTTCCTGCATCAATAATACAATCTTTACGCCATACACCAGCAGTACCGTTAAAGTTTATAAAATGACCTTTGCTATTACGTCCAACTTGCTCTAATGTAAAATGTGCATCTAAAGCAAATGCTTGTATTTTTGTTAATGTTGAATAATCGCGGTTGATATGTGCCCAACGTGTTTGTACAACACCAATTTTATCATTTTTAAAATACGGAATGGTTTTTTGTAACCAGTCGTGATCTGGAAGGAAATCTGCATCAAAAATGGCAATAAATTCTCCTTTTGCAATTTCTAATCCTTCTTTTAATGCACCAGCTTTAAACCCTTGTCTGTTGGTTCTGGTAATATGTTTGATGTCTAATCCTGTTGCTGCTAGCTTTTCTACGTGTGCTTTGGTTGTAATTACGGTTTCGTCTGTAGAATCGTCTAAAACCTGAATTTCTAACTTGTCCTTTGGATAATCTATTAAAGCAATGTTGTCTAATAATCTGTCCATAACATACAACTCGTTAAATACAGGAAGTTGTATGGTTACATAAGGTACTTCTTCTGGATTATTTAAATTGAATTTAGGACACTTATCCTTTTTACGTTGAGCCGCTAAATAATTAAACATTAAGTTTAATTGCGCTAACGCGTACATGAAAATTAAAATTAGCGAAATGCTGTAAATAACTATTAATGTGGTTTCTAAAATCACTATTTAAAACTATATTTGAAAATCCAGGACAAAATTTTTACGCCTGCAAATATACTACCTTTTATGGTTCCTGAAACTTTTGAGACACCAATTCTATTTCTGTAGTTTACAGGTACTTCTGTATAACTAAGTTTTTGCTTTAATGCTTTTAACTGCATTTCTACTGTCCAGCCGTACGTTTTGTCAACCATATTAAGGGCTAACAGCTTATCGTACTTAATAGCTCTAAAGGGACCAAGGTCTGTAAATTTAGCCTTAAAAAAAAATGACATTAATTTGGTAGCTAGCCAATTTCCGAAGATTTGTTGAGGCGTCATAGCACCATCTTCTCTTAATTCTTTAACACGACTACCTATAACTAAGTCAATATTATCTTCAATAATTGGAGCAATTATTTTAGTAAGTTCTTCTGGATAATCGCTATAATCACCATCTAAAAATACAATAATATCAGGTTTAGACTGTTGCTTAGAGATGTAGTCCATGCCTTTTAAACACGCATAACCATAACCTTTCCTGTTTTCTGTTAATACGGTTGCTCCTGCTTGTTTTGCATTAACTTCTGTAAGATCTGTAGAATTGTTGCTAACCACAATAACTTCTTCTACTAAAGAAGGAATGTCTTGTATCACTTTTGCAATTGAGTCTTGCTCGTTAAAAGCAGGAATAATGACTTTTATTTTGGGCATTTAGGCTTAAAATCTTAGCGCAAAAATACAATTGTTTTTGGATTATTTGTTATTTATTAAATCCATTAAATCTACATCGTTTCCAAGAAGGATTTCGTTAGGGTTTATGCGACCTTTCATGTTGTCGTTTTCTAATTTTAAAACACCTCTTGGGCAAACAGCACTACAAATACCGCAGCCAACACAGCTTGATCGTACAATGTTTTCGCCTTTTTGTGCATAAGCACGGACATCTATTCCCATTTCGCAATAGGTTGAGCAATTTCCACAAGAAATACATTGACCACCGTTAGTTGTAATTCTGAATTTTGAAAATAAACGTTGCTGAAACCCTAAAATTGCCGCCATAGGACAACCAAACCTGCACCAAACACGACTACCAAAAATAGGGTAGAAGCCAGTGCCAATAACACCAGAAAATATAGAACCGATTAAAAATCCGTAGCTTTTTCTTAAGCTTTCTGATTTAAATAAAAATAACGAATTGTCTTTACTAAAATAGTGCAAAGCAAATAACGCCATGATAATTACAAAGTAGCCAATCGCACCATGTTTAGCGTCTTTTGCTAATTCATTTCTTTTAAAAATCATTGTACCTGCAAAAATGATAGTTAAAAAAGAAGCAACAAAAATTAAAAACGACGATTTTGTAAGCCAATACTTGCTGGTATCATTACCCAAATAACTATGAATTACAGCTGTAGTCATAAGTACAACAAATACCAAAACCGAGTGAATTACCCAACGCTCTACCTTCCAAGCAAATTGAGATTTGTCGCTTAATTGTCTAAAGCTATCACCAGCAGTTTCGGCTAATCCACCACAACCACAAACCCAAGAACAATACCAGCGTTTACCGTATTTGTAAGTTAAAATAGGTGTAATAACAAATATTGAAACGATACCAAAAATTAGCATCGCTAATCCAATGTTTCCTGCGCTTAAAAAGGCTTTTATGCGATAACTTTCAAAATTATAATAATTAAGAGGCCAAATGTTTTTTAAGTCGTAGTACGGTAAATCACTATTCATCACGTACATAAATTCTGGAATTAAAAACGCAAAAGCTAACTGAAAAAACATGACCGAAATAGTCCTGATTTGCTCATAGCGATTATGCCTATATTTTAAAATGAATTTATAGCCAAACACCAAAATTGCAACCGTGTACAACGTACCATAAACAAACCATTGGCTGGCGTTTCTTCCGCTTAAAAGCTGACTTAAAGGATCAAATAGCGCAACTAAACCACTGTTTTCTTCACCTTTTTGAGCTAAACCTAAATATTGAGGGTAAAAATAAAGTACAATGTAAAATAAGGTTAAAACAACACCAATGAGCCAACCAATTAAACCTCTTGAGGATAAAGATTTAAACCAAACACCATCATTTTTAATGCCTCTAGATTTGTTTAAATACAAGCTATTAGAAAACCAAATAGCGCCAACAAACATTAAGCTTAATGCTATAGTTAACGTCATTGCTTTATTAGGAAATTGAACATTAAAAAGAGCTAGCGTTAAAATAAACAAACCAAGTATACCAACTGCTGAAGCTATTTTTTGAGTTTTTGTTAATCCATAAGAATTAGCCAAAGACATGCTGTAGTTTAATTTTAAGCTCATGTTAGTTAGTTTGTAAGGTGTTATTATAGCTTGCTTTTATCTCGTTTTCAAATCGCTTGTAGAATTCTGGATCAAAATTAGCTACTTCTAAATGATTAATCACATAGTCTAAATCGCGTTTTTCGGTGAGCCATTTATCAAAAACGTCGTGACGTAGTCTAATGCCAAAGGTATTGATCCCTAAAAATTGATTGGTGTCTCTGTGATAAGCTATTGTTATACATTTGGTATCGTCTTCATGTTTCCAATGAAAATGAGCTTCGTAATCCGGTTTTCCTTTTTTACCGTTTACCCAACCATAGGTTTGATATTCGATATCTAAAAATTTTGCGCTGTTAAACCAATGTCCTGGTTTGTATTCCGTTTTATTGCCGCAAATGGTTTGCGCTAAAGTTTCTCCCATCATGCGTCCTGTGTACCAAACCGCTTCAATTGGTCTGCGATTTCCAATCGCTTCGCGCTGTTCGGCGCAATCACCAATAGCATAAATGTCTTTAATGTTAGTTTCTAAAAAACGATTGACTAAAACACCTTTATTGGTTTCGATATTGTTTTCTTTTAAAAATGAAATGTTAGGCGAAACTCCAGCAGTTAAGCCAACAAAATCACAAGGAATGTCTTCGCCAGTGTCTTCAATGATGATGGATTTTACTTTTCCGTTGTCATCAGAAATGATTTCTTTTAAATTAGTTGAAAGTCTTAAATCGATATGATGATTTTTAATGTGTCTGTTTATCATTTGGCTTTCGCCTTCTGGTAAAACGCTATTCCAAAAACTGCTTTCGCGCACTAAAAATGTTACCGGAATATTTCTAGAGTTCAACATTTCTGCCAATTCAATACCAATTAATCCGCCACCAACAATGACGGCGCGTTTACAGACTTTGTTGTTAGGTGCATATATTTCAAGGTTTTCTAAATCTTGTTTACTGTACAAGCCTTGCACGCCTTTTAGATCTTCACCTGGCCAACCAAATTTATTAGGTTTGCTACCTGTTGCGATGACTAATTTATCATAGCTCATTTGGTCGCCTTCAGCAAAATGAAGCCTTTTATTATTGGTGTCAATACTGTTAACGTAGCCTTTTTTTAAGTCGATATTATTTTTCTTCCAAAACCAATTTTCATAAGGTTGTGTGTGCTCAAACTTCATATGTCCCATATATACATACATAAGCGCAGTACGAGAGAAAAAATAATCGCTTTCAGCAGATATAATGGTGATTTTTTTATTAGATAACTTTCTAATGTGTCTTGCTAAAGTCACGCCAGATATTCCATTACCTATTATGGCTATATGTTCCATATAATTAGTTTAGTTAGGTTTTAAGTCGAAGCTTTTGTTAAAACCTTAATTACATTATTCAACTTTGTTTAAATTTATAAATAAATTAACAGTTATGAAGCATTTTTCACTTTTGTGTATGGTCTTATTATTAGTTTCGTGTAGTATGACTTTGCCTAAAACAGAAAAAATTAATGGTGTAAGTTTTGTGGCGTCTCGCGATAGTATTTCAGAAAAACATACCAAACCAGTGGTAAATTTAAATGCTAATTATGCTGCGATTATGCCTTTTGGATTTGTTAAAAGTTTAGAGCATCCAGAAATTATTTATAATACCGATAGACAATGGTTTGGCGAAACTGATAAAGGTGTAAAGCAGTACGTTAAAACACTTAAAAAACAACAAATAAAAGTAATGATAAAGCCTCAAATTTGGGTTTCTCATGGTGCTTTTACGGGTTTTATAAAAATGAATACTGAAGAAGAATGGCAAGAATTAGAACAGACTTATGAAAACTTTATTTTAGATTTTGCAAAAGTAGCCGAAGACATCAATGCCGAAATGTTTTGCATTGGTACAGAACTTGAAAATTTTGTAGCACATAGACCAAAGTTTTGGACGCAATTAATTAAAAAAATTAGAACCATCTACAAAGGTAAACTTACATATGCAGCCAATTGGAACGAGTTTACAAAAACACCATTTTGGGCAGATTTAGATTACGTTGGAATAGATGCGTATTTTCCTGTAAGTGATTTAAAAACACCAACTGTAGAAGATTGTTTAAAAGGTTGGAATGCGCATTTGCCAGATATTAAAAATGTACAAAAAACCACAAAAAAGCCTATTTTGTTTACCGAATTTGGTTACCGTAGTTTTGATTTTTCTGGAAAAAAACCATGGTTAACTGGTAATTATGACGCTAATCCAAACCTAGAAGCGCAAGTAAATACCACAAAAGCTTTATTTAAAACCTTTTGGGAAGAAGATTGGTTTGCTGGTGGATTTGTTTGGAAGTGGTTTCATAATTACGAGCAATCTGGCGGCGCAAAAGACAATATGTTTACTCCACAAAACAAACCTACCGAAGAAATTATTAGGCAATATTATAAAAAATAATCTATGAGAACATTAGTTATTGGAGATATACATGGCGGATTAAAAGCGCTAATTCAACTATTGGAGCGCGCAAAAGTTTCAGAAGAAGATTGTCTTATTTTTTTAGGTGATTACGTAGATGGTTGGAGCGAATCTGCTCAAGTAATTCAATATTTAATAGAATTGTCTAAAACTAATACTTGTATTTTTATAAGAGGAAACCATGACGCTTGGTGCGAAGATTGGCTTAGAGAAAATTTGATTAATCAATCGTGGTATCAACATGGCGGAAAAGAAACTATTGAAAGTTATAATCCTTTTTCTGATGAAGAAAAGCAGCATCACTTACAGTTTTTTGAAGCAATGCAAATGTATCATTTAGATGAAAATAATAGATTGTTTATTCATGCAGGATTTACATCTGTTCATGGTGTTGAAAGAGAATACCAGATTGAGAATTTTTACTACGATCGTACACTTTGGGAAATGGCAATAACCATGGATAAACGAATAGAAAAACATTCAGAATTATATCCAAACCGTTTAAAACACTACACCGAAATTTTTATTGGTCATACGCCAACCATAAGATTTTCTCAAGACCAGCCAATGCAGGCAGCTAATATTTGGAATGTAGATACTGGTGCTGCATTTACAGGTAAATTATCGGCAATAGATTTGGATAGAAAACAGGTATTTCAAAGTGATGAAGTTTACAAAATGTATCCTAACGAATCTGGTAGAAATAATAATTCTTATCGTGTGATTAGAAGAAAAAATTAATCACCCAATCTTTTCTTTATAATATTCATGTAGTTCACTAGCTGAAGCGCCAAGCCATTTTTTTAAATATATCATCCAAAAGTGATATTGAAGTTTAAACACACCATGTTTTTTATATAACCTTGAAGAAGTAATTATAGGTGTGTTAATTACAGTAAATTGATTGCAATCATATAACTGACTTATAAAAATATTGTCTTCATAAATAATATAAGACTCATCAAAACCTCCAATTTTATCAAAAAGATCTCTTGTTGTAAATAAACTTTGGTCGCCACCACGACAAGCTTTAAAATTGAATTTAGTAAACCAGCCAGCTAGGCGTAACCACCAATGATTACTATTAAATTGTAGTCTAAAGCAACCTGCGTAGTTATCTTTTTTGATTTTATTTAAAATGAAATAATCAAAGTGTTTTGGAGGAAATGAATCGGCATGTAAAAAATATAAAATAGTTCCTGTTGCAGCTTTAGCACCAGCATTCATTTGTTTGGAACGTCCTTTTTTGGAATTCAGTAAGATAATTTTTATTCTATCTTCAGCGTCAGTTCGAGTGAAGTTTTCTGTTGGAAATTTTGTATCGAGAACTTTTCTAGCATCTCGATTCAATTCTTTATTACAATCAGAATCACTTGATGCTACGTTAATCATTTTCTCAACTATTTCAACCGAATTATCAGTACTTCCGCCATCTACAACAATAAGTTCTAATTGGTCCTTTTGTTTAGCGTTTTCAATAAGATATTGAAGCAATTTGCCAATGCGTTCTGCTTCATTTAGCATAGGAATTATGATAGAAATTCTATTCATTTAAATTCCAGTTATAATCTTTATAGTTAATTTTTGCGTCTTTAGAAATTGTAGTTGAAGTGTATTGATTTATAAAATCAATAACAGTTCCGTTAGTTTCAAAATCTTTTCTAAACCACTTAAAAATTTTAGAGAGATTTAATTGGTTTTTAGTGATTTCATTTTTAGTGTTATCCGCCAGAAATGCTTTAGTAGCTTTAGTTAATTGAGCATCTAAAGTATTTGCTTTAAAAGCTTTGTTTTGAAGTTTTGGACAAGAAATTGATGCGCAAACAATAGCAAAATGAATTCGAGGTTCGTTCATTTTTCTTAGAATATCGTGTTCAATTTCATCTAAATTATAACTGAGATTTGCAGTTTCCCATAATCGTTGTTTCCAAGGATTTTTTATGTCTTTGATAGATTTTATTGGGTAGTTGCGCACAATTAAATCTACAGTCAACACATTGTATAGATTAATCCAGTAGGCTAATTTTTCATTTTTAGTAGCGCTATCTGAAGGCGTATTTTTAGCTAAATATGATATGTAGTCTTTAAGTTTTACAGAATCTTTTTTGAAAGACTTGTAATTTACTTCTCCAGATTCTGAAACATGTTTAGTTAATAATTCTGACCATAATTTATGATCTAAATCTTGAGAAAAACCAAAAAACGTCCAACTAAAAATAAATAGATAAATAAAGTGTTTCATAATAGTTTTTTATTTTTTAGTTAAACGTTTTTAATGGTTTTTAGATTTCTGCTTTCGCAGAAATTTTAGCAACATCCGCCACCATCGTAATGGAAGGTAGATTCGCTAATAAAAATATCATCTCTGCCAAGACTAGCTAAAGCGCCAGCAGTTTTGTCGCAAATTGCCAATGGTTGGTTTTTTAATAAAACGTGACCAGCTTTATCATCAAAATAATCCTCTTCACCATAATAAATAGCTGCTTTACCTGTAAAAATGCAAGGTCCATCTGCAGGCATTGGATCTTTTATAGCGGCAACTTCTATAGATTCTATATAGATTAACTCGTCTGTTGGGTAATGTTTTGGGTCTAAAATACGGTATGGTTTTCTGGCTCTAATTTCGATAGTTCCAAAACCAGCATCGGTTAAAGCTTTGACATACTCAGCAATTGGTAAACTACCACTTAAGCAAAGTGCACGTAATCTTTCGTCTTTGCGTAACGTATCATTCATTGGTTGCTCGCAAGTTGGATCACTCATCACTAAACGACCATGAGGTTTTAAAACACGGTACATTTCGTCAATTGCTTTTTTCAATTCTTCAGCTTTAAAAATATTGAATAAGCAGTTTTGCGCTGCAACATCAATGCTATTATCTTCAACAGGTAAGTGTAAAGCATCTCCTTTTTTAAGATCTACAAATTCACTTTTAAACCAAGGGTTTTGAGCTTCGGCTTCTTTAAAATTTTTACGTGAAGCGTCTAACATTTCATCTACAACATCTACACCGATAACGCCATTTTTTTGACGAGAAAAATAGGCGAATTGCAGCAACTCCATTCCGCCACCAACACCAACGTAAAGTATTTTTGGACTGTTAGTTAAATCGCGAGGATGAACGGTTGATCCGCAACCATAATTCATCTCTTGCATGATTCTTGGGATTTTTAATCCTGGTAATTCCCATATTGGATTTGTAGTACAACATAAGCCTACATCTGGTGTAAGTGCAGCTTCTTTATAAACGTCTTTTGTGGTGTTTAAGTAACTCATAATTTCAGTATGCAGTGGGCAGTATTCAGTATTCAGTGTCAGTTTTGAATGCAAACTTTCTGCTAAATACTACCAACTATTAAAGTGTTTCTATTAATTCTTTAAATAAAGTAATCATATCTGGTTCGGCTTTATTAGCCATAGCAATAATTTCTTGTATATCTACTGGTTTTAAATTTTCTGGGTCACACTCGTCTGTTAATACAGACACTGCTGCAACTTTTAAATTTAAGTGATTTGCGACTATAACTTCTGGTACGGTGCTCATTCCTACAGCATCTGCGCCAATAGTTTTTAGCATTCTGTATTCTGCTCTAGTTTCTAATTGCGGACCAACAACACTTGCATATACACCTTCATGTAAAGAAATATTATGTTTTTTAGCTATAGTTTTTATTGCGCTGTTAATGTCTAAATTGTAAGGAGCACTCATATCTACAAAGCGTTCTCCTAAAGCTTCTACACCTTGAAAAGCTAATGGCGAACTACCTTGTAAATTAATATGATCGTCTATTAACATAAGTTCGCCTTTTTTAAAATCTAAATTTATAGCTCCAGCAGCGTTAGAAACTAATAAAGTTTTTATACCTAATTTCTCCATCACTCTAACAGGATAAGTTACATCTTGTAAGGTGTATCCTTCATAAATATGAAAACGACCTTGCATGACAATTACTTTTTTGCCTGCTAGTTTACCAAAAATTAATTTGCCTTTATGAAACTCGACTGTAGCTGTTGGAAAATGTGGAATGTGATTGTAACTAACCTCTGCGATAGTTTCTAGATGACTTGGTAATTGTCCTAAACCAGTACCTAAAATAATCCCTATTTCTGGTTGGTCAAATCCTTTATCTTTTAAATAATCTACAGTTTTATTAATGTATTTTATCATGGTTTAATTAATGCTTTTAAATCGTTATATTTTTCTATGTCGCTATAAACGTCAATATCGTTTAAGGTCTCTAACAAAAATACATTTTCTTGCTCTAAATTGTCTAAAGTTTCTTTTAAAACGCTACTTGTTCCCCAATTTTTATTTTGAAATAATTTAGGGTAAAATTGCTTCATTCCTAATAAATAATAACCGCCATCTTCGGCAGGTCCAAGCACGACATCATTATTTTTTAACACCTCAAACGCTTGGTTAATGTGTTCTGTTTTTAAGTCGTAAAGGTCACTACCAACTATGATTATTTTTTGATATTCACTTTTAAAACCGTTTTTAAAAGCGTTCGCCATTCTTTCGCCTAAATCTTCGCCGTTTTGTTGGTGTTTTTGATAAATATTGCTGTCCCAAATATCGTTTTCTCTAATTTTTACAGAGTAATAGACTGCTTTGTCGCAGCTTAATGGTCTTAAAACACTTTCGGTATGTTTTAATAATTTTTTATATATCGCTAATGCTGAAGGATTGCCAATAGTTTTTGCTAATCTGGTTTTTACTTTTCCTAATTCTGGATTTCTTGTGAATGTTATGATGAGGTTTTTTTGTTGCATTAATATACTTTTTCGCCTTTAATTAGCCATATAGCCCAATCTTTGTCGTAAACATGAACTTTTTCAGTTGCTTTTTCTTTTAAATCAAAGACTTGAAAATTATTGTTTTTCCACTCAAAAATACCACCATACAAATTGAAAACATTGGTGTAGCCTTCATCTTTTAATTGCTGTGCAATTTTTGCAGATCGTACACCAATAGAGCAATACACAACAATCATTTCGTTTTTATCAGAAATAAGTTGAGTTGTTTTTTCTATGTCGAAATTTTCAAAATCTACAAATACAGCATTTTTTAGATGACTTACTTTATATTCTTCAAAACTTCTAGCGTCCAAAATTTTAGCTTTGGTTTTTGGCATAGCTAACTCTTGTACACTAATGTAAGGTATATCAGAACGATTGTGTTTTTTCAATACATCATTTAAAGTTTTTTGTCCAAAACTTTGAACTCCTATTAAGGTAAATATGTATAAAAAAACTACCTTCATTTTAAGCTACAGTACCTTGACAACTACTTCCTGCACCAGCAGTACAACCATAACAATGTTGAGAAATTATGATATCTCTGTTTTGTAAAACTTCTTCATTATAGTTGCTAATATGTTTGGTTTTACTAGCGACTTTTAAATCTAGCATTTGATTAAAATCGCAGTCGTATAAATAACCATCCCAACTTACAGATAGTGTATTTGTGCACATTACATTTGCTACTGCTGAAGGATTAAATGCATCTACCAAAGCGTACATGTAATCTTCATAATTTTCACTAGCAATTAGGAAATCTAAAAAGCGGCTAATAGGTAAATTAGTGATAGCAAATAAATTATGAAATTGAATGCCAAAATCTTCAAGCAAAGCCTTTTTAAAATCTTTTTCCATTGCAGCTTGATTAGCCGGTAAGAAAGCGCCAGATGGATTATAAACTAAATCTAATTTTAGATTGCTGTCTGGCATACCATATCCAACTGCATTTAAATCTTTTAGAGCTTGTATGGATTGATCAAAAACACCTTCGCCACGTTGTTTATCTGTTTTTCCTCTTGTCCAGTGTGGCATTGACGATACTACATGTACGTTATGTTTTTTAAAGAACTCTGGTAAATCGTGATATTTTTTATTAGCTCGAATAATAGTTAAGTTAGAGCGAACAATAAAATCTTTAATTCCTACTTTAGCTGCCTCTTCTACAAACCATCTAAAATTAGGATTCATTTCTGGTGCGCCACCAGTAAGGTCTAATGTATGTGCACCAGTTGTTTTTATAACGCCTAAGCATTGCTGCATAGTTTCTTTCGTCATAATTTCCTTTCGATCTGGTCCAGCGTCTACATGGCAATGCTCGCAAACTTGGTTACACATATATCCTACATTAATTTGTAAGATTTCTAAAGGTTTTGGTTTAAGAGGAAATTGATTGCTTTCGGCAATTTTATCTTTAAAAGTAGGTAATTCGCCATTTGCAAAAATACCATTAGATAAAATCTCTAGTTGTTTATTGGTTTTAGCTAATTCACTATCGCGTTTATGTAAAGATTGTGTTTTTAATTTAGACATAAATTAACCTTCTAATTTATTCACTTTATTCATCATTTGCACACCATGCACTAAAGAGGCGCCACCACGTATTGCACCAGCAACATGTAAGGCTTCCATCATTTCTTTTTTAGTGATTCCGCGTTGTAAACCATCGCCAGTGTAAGCGTCTATGCAATATGGACATTGAATTGTATGAGCAACTGCTAGGGCTATTAATGATTTTTCTCTTTCAGAAAGTGCGCCTTCTTGAAAAACAGAATTATAATAATCGAAAAATTTAGTACCAAGCTCTTCGTTCCAGTCAGAGATTTTACCAAATTTTCTTAAATCAGCAGGATCGTAATAAGTTTTTGACATAATTGGTGTTTATAATAGTTACGAAAAAAGTGAAAATACGGTTTTATGTCGAGAAAAATAGGAGCATATTACAAAATGTAAGAATTATTTGAGACTTGTTTATTTTTCTTACATCTTTTTCTATATTTAGGACAACTAAACAAACTGCTTTATGTCAACCGATATCCCTTTAATTGCTGGAATAATAGCTTCTGCTTTACACGTTGTTTCTGGTCCAGATCATCTAGCAGCAGTAACGCCAATTGCTTTAGAAACAAGATCTAAAGTATGGAAAATTGGCTTTTTTTGGGGATTTGGTCATTTGTTAGGTATGCTAATTATTGGCTTACTATTTTTAGCCTTTAAGGAAGCTATTCCTGTTGAAATGATTTCGGAACACAGCGAACAATTAGTTGCTATTGTGCTAGTTGGTATCGGTTTATGGTCTTTGTATAAGCTATTTTACAAAGAACAAATTAGCAAAAGACCGCATATTCATACTCACGATGATGATGTGTATTTGCACACGCACGAAGCCAATCACCAAAACGGAAAGCATACCACACAAACAAAAAAGAAGCAAATGTCCTCTTTTAGTATTGGTGTATTACACGGTTTGGCTGGTGTTGCTCATTTTTTATTATTATTACCAGCTTTAGGTTTTGAAAGTGCTACTGAAAGTGTTCAATACATCTTTGGTTTTGCTATTGGAACAGTTGTCTCGATGAGTGTTTATACCTTTATTTTAGGTAGCTTAACCAAAGGAAGTCAAGGCAATCTTTCAATCTTAAAAATGATTAGACTTGCTGGTGGTTTGTTTGCCTTAATCGTCGGAATTTACTGGCTGTATTTAAGTCTGTAAATCGGCAATGACCAAACGGTGATTTCCTGTATCGGCTAAAAACAATTTATCTTCAAACGTAGTAATTGAAAAAGGCCAATAAATAGCACTTTGCGTTCCTGTTAAGTTTCCTTTGTACTCGCTACTTGTGTTAAAATCTGGTCTTCCAATTAAAAAATCCGCAGTTTCGTTGTTCTTTTTTGGTAAGTTTTTAAATCCTAAAACACGACTGTTTCCTGTATCGTTGACCAATAAACCGTCTTTGTAAAAACAAGCATCATAAGTCCAATTCAAGGTGTTAGCTTCTGGTGCTAATCTAAATTGATTTTGTCCGCAAGCATCAAAATTATCTTGTCCAATAATAAGATTTGCTCGATTTTTAAAAGCGTCTTTCCAGTTATTCCAAACTAATACACGGTAAAATTGAGTGTCAGCAACAGCCATTTCACCTTTAGCATTTATTTTAACTGAATAAGGCCAAATAGGATCTTGATTTTCATAATCTCTGGTATCAAAATCTGGTTTCCCGATAATATTATCTGCTTTCGCGAAATTGTCTTTAGGGATTTCATTGTAAAATAAAATACGTCTGTTTCCTGTATCTGCAATCCAAAGTTTTTCGCCATCAGAAAACACGCCATAAGGCCAATTTAAGGTTTGCGATGTTGGATTTGCCGCTTGACCTTTAACATTAGGTTGGTTAGTTTCAAAATTTGGTTGCCCTAAAACCACATCTGCAGGTTGCGCATTTTGGGTTGGTATTTGGTGCCAAATCAACACACGATGATTCCATGCATCTCCAACAATTAATTTTTTTCCGTCGCTCCAAATTCCAGAAGGATAATGCAAGGTTTTTGAAGACACATTGGCGTTTTGATTTCGACCAGAATCTTCAATCGCTTCTTGACCTAAAATTACATCAGGTTCGGCAAATTCTGTAGTTGGAATGGTGTTCCAAATAAAGACTCTGTTTTGCCCAGTATCTGAAACAAACAACATATTATTTGCAACAAAAACGCCTCTTGGTGCTAAAAAAGGTTTGGTTTTAGAACCCTTAAACGTGTAAGCGTTTTTCACGCAATTACCTAAAGTGCTGTAATCCATTTTAGCAAATTCTTGGAAGTTGTTCGCCAGGTAACATACTAATCACACGTTTGCCACCAATAGCACTTTCTAAAATGACTTGTTTTGGATGCGTTTCTACAACTTGACCAATAATTTTGGCATCTTTACCGTTTTCGTCTTTCTGAAGTTCGGCTAAAATTTGATCTGCATTGTCTTCGGAAACGAAGCTTAAAAACAAACCTTCGTTAGCCACGTATAAAGGATCAAGACCTAACAATTCGCAAGCACTTGCCACTTGAGTTTCAATAGGAATGTCTCTTTGAAAAACATCAATTCCGAGATTAACTTGTTTAGCAATTTCATTTAAAACAGTTGCAACGCCACCACGAGTTGGATCGGTTACCAGATGAATATCACTACCAAACTTTTCAATTAAATTTAAAATAGAATAGTTAAGGTTTGTAGTATCGCTTTCTATTTGAGATTCAAATTCTAAACCTTCACGAACAGACATAATAGCCATTCCATGGGAAGCGACATTGCCGCTAACAATAATTTTATCACCAACTTTTATGTTTTTCGCGCTAATATTTGCTTTTGGATGAATGTTACCAACACCAGAAGTATTAATGAAAATTTTATCACCTTTTCCTTTTTCAACCACTTTAGTATCGCCAGTTACCACTTGTACGCCAGCTTTTTCACAAGCAAATTTTATAGACACTAAAATTTCCCAAAATTCAGTCATTTTTAAGCCTTCTTCAATAATGAAACTTAAGGATAAATATTTTGGGATTGCGCCACACATAGCCAAATCGTTAACGGTTCCGTTAACTGCTAATTCGCCAATATTTCCACCAGGAAAAAAGATTGGGCTTACTAAAAAGCTATCTGTAGAAAAGGCTGTTTTTCCTTCTAAATTAAGAAAAGCACCATCATGACGCTCGTTTAAAATGTCATTTTGTAAGATATCGAAAACGCCACTGTCAAGTAATTTATTGGTTAAAACGCCACCGCTTCCGTGACCAAGTGTAATGACATCAAAGTCTAACTTTGGCATAGGACATTGCAGTTGCATTTTTAGGTTTTTTGATTGAGACATAGTTAGTTTAATTTAGGCTTCTACCATTCCTGAAAAATGATAATAAGCAGCGCAAGCACCTTCGCTACTTACCATTGGCGCACCAAGCGGATTTGTAGGTTTACATTTTTTACCAAATTGCGCACATTCAAAAGGTTTTTTGATGCCTTTCATAATTTGACCAGAGATACATTCTGGATTTTCTGGTACTTCTTCAATATCAATTTCAAATTTTTTAATCGCATCAAATTGCGCGTACTTTTCTTTGATACCGTAACCGCTTTCAGGAATTTCACCAATACCACGCCACGTTTGATTTTGAATTTCAAAAACTTCATAAATCATATGTTGAGCGTTAGGATTTCCTTCTTCTTTAACAATTCTAGAATATTGATTTTCTACTTGCGCTTTGTGCTGTTCTAATTGACGAATAACCATTAAAATACCTTGTAATACATCTAAAGGTTCAAAACCTGTAACTACAATTGGTACTTTGAATTCTTCAGAAAGAGGATGATATTCCGCATTTCCCATAATGGTACAAACGTGTCCAGCAGCTAAAAAACCATCAATTTTGCTTTCTTCATCGTTAATTACCGCTTTCATTGCTGGTGGTACTAACACGTGAGAAGCTAAAATGGAATAATTTTTAAGGTTTTTTCTATGCGCGTGAACAACCGATAAAGCGTTTGCAGGTGCTGTAGTTTCAAAACCAACAGCAAAAAACACGACTTCTTTATCTGGATTATCTTCGGCAATTTTTACAGCTTCTAAAGGCGAATATAAAATACGCACATCACCACCTTCGGCTTTGGCTTCGAGTAAACTTTTTTTAGAACCAGGAACGCGCAACATATCTCCAAAAGAGCATAAAATCACATTTTCTTGCAACGCCAAATGCACTGCTTTGTCAATTAATCGTAATGGCGTTACGCAAACAGGACAACCAGGTCCGTGAATCATAGTGACTTCTTTTGGAAGCATTTCTATAATTCCGTTTTTAACCAAACTGTGCGTTTGTCCGCCACAAACTTCCATAATCGACCACGGTTGTGTTACGGTGTTTTTTATTTCTTCAAGATACTGTTTTGCTAATTCAGGATCTCGGTATTCTGACATATACTTCATAAGCTATTCCTTTTTTGGTAGGTAATCATCAACGTCTTCAAGTTCACCTAATTCGCCAATTTCCTCTAAATATTTAAAGGTTTTTTGGGCTTCTTCCTCGTTAACTTTACTAATAGCAACACCAACGTGTACCAACACGTAATCGCCAATATTGGCGTCCGGTAACATTTCTAAACTCGCTTCTTTTACAATACCACCAAAAGAAATTTTTGCCATTCTTACGGTATCGTTGTGTTGCATTTCTATGCTTTTAATTTGTCCAGGTACAGCTAAACACATAATTTAATTTTTACAATGTTGATAATACATCAATTGTCCAAATGAGATATTCTCATCGTTAGGAGACAATTTACAATTAATTTTCAAAACAATATTGGATTTTTCTGTCATTTCTGAAAGCATTTTGACCAAAACTGAATTCTGAAAAACGCCACCGCTACACGCAATGGTTTTTATATTTTCCTTTTCTGAAATTTTTATGATTGAAAGCGCTAGCGTATAAATAAAACTAGCCGCTAATTTGTTTGTTTTTTCACCTTTTTTTAGATAAAAATGAATGTTTTCTATTATTTTTTTAGATGAAAGTGAAGCTTCACCTTCTAAATAATCGATATAATTTTTGTTTGGATAGGTTGAAGCACAATGTTCTAAAAGCATACTAGCTTCGGCTTCAAAAGTGTTATTATCGCAAAGATTTAAAAGACTTGAAACCGCATCAAATAATCGTCCTACGGATGAAGTTTTTAAAGTGTTATTTTTAAGCGTTTTGCTGTAAATTTTAAATTCGGTTTCAGTGAATTTATCTTTAATTGAAGTTTTATCTTCTATCAAGCTCAATAAACTCAATCTTGGCTCTTTAGCCATTTTATCATTGGCTATCCAATCAAAATACTCAAAATGTGTTAAGCGATTTATAGTATTGTTTTGATAGGTGAAAAATTCGCCGCCCCAAATTTGATTATCGTCACCTAATCCAGTGCCATCCCAAATGATACCTAATATTTTTTCTTTTGAATCGAACAATTGATACTCGCCTAAAACACTTGCAAAATGGGCTTTGTGATGCTGAATTTTATAAACTTCAGCATTGAATTTTTCAGCTAAATCATTACCTAAAACAGAACTTTGATATTGCGAATGTGCATCTACTAAAATCACTTTTGGTGTTATATTAAAAACACCTAAATATTGGTTGGTGGTATTTTGGTAGCGACCAAATACCTCAAAACTATCCAAGTTGCCAAAGTATTGCGATGTGTAGCAATTTTGGTTTGGAAGTAGGGTAAAGGTGCTTTTTAAATGTGCGCCCATTGCCAGAATAGGTGTTTCAAAAGCTGTATTAATGTCTAAAAAACTTGGTGCCATTCCGCGAGAACGACGTAAAATAAGTTGTTTGTTATTAGCAAATCGAACAACAGAATCGTCTTGCGGAAATTCGATATCCAAATTATGATTTAAAATAAAATCATACACTTGATTTAGCTTTGAAATAGCCTCATCATTTTCTGAAATAATAGGCGATTTATGAATATTTCCGCTAGTGGCAACTATAGGTTTATTAAATGTTTTGCTGATTAAATACAACAGCGCAGAAGATGGTAGCATCACACCAGTTTGATCTAAATTTGGTGCAATTGCATTGGTGGCAATGGTCGTGTTTTTACTGTTTTTTAAAATGACAATTGGCGCAATGTTAGATTGTAGTGCTTCAAGTTCTTGGGTTGAGCAGACAAACTCATTTGCAACGTTTTCAATGTTAGGATATAATACTGCAAACGGTTTGTTTGGTCGTTGTTTACGTTGGCGTAATTGGTTTATGGTTTCAATGTTAGTAGCGTCGCAACACAGTAAATAACCGTTCGTGTTTTTTATGGCGATGATATTACCTTGCTCTAGTTTACTGACAACAGTTTCAATGACTTTTGATTTGTTGATTTCAATAGTATTATTCTTGTTATCTAAAAATTCTAATTGAATACCACAAGTTGCGCAACTGTTAGTTTGGGAATGAAATCTATTGTTTGTTGGATTACTATATTCTTTCAAACACACAGCACACATTTCAAATTTTGAAATGGATGTATTATGCCTTTCAAAAGGATATTTTTTTGTGATAGAATAACGCGGACCGCATTGTGTGCACGTTGTAAATACATAATTGTACCTTCGGTTTTTAGTGTCTAAAACTTCAGTTTTACAACTGTCGCAAATAGCAAAATCTGGTGTAAGTGGAATGTTGATTTCATCTTTAGTTTCATTTAAAATAATATCGAAACTATCAAATGTTTTAGAAGTGATTTCTTCAATTGAAGTTTGTGTAATTACAGCAACTTTAGAATGATTTTTTTTTATTTCAACTAGAAAATTTTCAGCTTTATGTCTTTCAGAATTGATAAAAATAAGCACACCATTTTGGTTGTTACTAACTGAACCTTTTAACCCAAGTTTTTGGGCAAGATTAAAAACAAAAGGACGAAATCCAACACCTTGGACTCGTCCATTAATTTGTATTTTAAAGGTTTTAGACAAGGATTAAGCTTCTTTTTTTTGCTTCACTTTTTCTAATAACCAATCGCACCAAGCATCAATACCTTCTTCGGTTAAAGATGAAATTTGAATGACTTCCAACTCGTGATTAACCTCGCGTGCATCTTTGGTCACAGCTTCTACCGAAAATGGTAAATACGGTAACAAATCTGCTTTTGAAACCAACATCATATCACTGGTTAAAAACATACGTGGATATTTTTTTGGTTTGTCATCACCTTCAGTTGTTGCCATAAGTGTTACGCGGTAATCTTCACCTAAATCAAATGACGCAGGACAAACCAAGTTACCTACATTTTCTATGAATAAAAGGTCTGTGTTTTCTAAATCAAATTGATCTAAAACTTGATGAATCATTTGCGCCTCTAAGTGGCAGATTCCGCCAGTTACAATTTGTAATGCATGGATACCTGTTTGTCTAATGCGTTCTGCATCACGCTCGGTTTCAAGATCGCCAACCATTACCGCAATTTTGATTTTGTCTTTAAGTTTTTCGGCAGTTTTTTGCATTAAGGTGGTTTTTCCACTACCTGCAGAAGAGGTAATATTGACTAAAAGCGTTTTGTGTTTAGCCATTTCCTTTTTAATGATATCTGCCACAAAATCGTTAGCTTTCAGTAAGTTAAGATTTGTGTTCTCGCATTGTACAGTTCCGCGAGCTGCTTTTGTTGATTTTTCTATGCTCATAACTTTTTAGTCTTCAAATTCTACTTTATGGATTAACATTTCTTGACCTTGAATCAGGTTTTTGCTAGGTCGTTCGCAATTTTCGCAAATAAACCGATAGTTTTTAACTTCTGTTACATGATTGCAAACGTCGCATTTAATTTTTATGTCTACAGACTCAATATGCAAGCCAACATTACTGTATTCTGGATGCGTTAAATGATAAGCGCTGTAGGCATTGTGCAACAATCTAGGTTCTATGTTTGATAAAATGCCAACTTTAAGATGTATGGCTTTCATCTTATTTAGTTTTTCTTGCTCAAACTCCATTTCAAGAGTTTTCATAATGCTATTTACTATGGATGTTTCGTGCATTATAAAACGGATTTTAGAGATTCTATTTTTTCTTCGTGAAAGGCAACTTTTTCTAACATTGAAGCATCAGTTGTTAGCTGTTTAACTTCGTCTAATTTGCTTTTCATTTTATTTATTTTGTTGATTTCGTCTTCGCTATTTTCGTTGTTTAATAACCAATATAATTCTATTTGATTGATTAATGTTGAAGCACGTTCAAACGGGAAATTTTCAGCAGTTCTTACACTTAAAGCTTCGTTAAACAATCCATTAGCTTTGTCAAAGTTGCTATGCAATTTCGCTTCGGGAAAGTTGATTAATGCAGTTGCGTAATTATGACTGACCATCGCATACTCATAAGGAAATCGCTCTTTAGTGAAATATGCCAAAGCTTCTTTAAAAGATGAGGCACAAAAGGCTGTCCACATTGGTTTTTCTTCTGGCGATACAGGAATTTCTGAATAAATTAATGCCATATTATGATGGATTTCGGCAAATTTATCAGGATGCGTATCGCGTTTAAACACCTTTAAAGTATCTTGATAAGCATTAATTGCAGCTTTGTAATATTGCGGTTGCCCATTTTTACTCCACGTGTATAATAATGTGGCTTTTCGTAAGCTAGCTTCACCTAAAAATTCAGGAATATCAGCTTCTTTAAAGTATAAAATGGCTTTGTTGATGTAGTCTTTAGATAGGATGAAATCTTCTTTGTAATTCGCAATTTCTGAAGCGTCAATTAAAAGTAAGCCAGCTTGAATTTTTAGGTCTTTAGCTTCATAAAATGAAATTGCTTCTTCAAATAAAGTTGAAATTTGTTCTAAAGCATCAGTGTTAAAAGGTACTTTAAGTTGTTGCATCATTGCTGTTGCTAACTGAACTTTTAAGGCATTTTTAGCTTCTTCTGAAAGTTGGTTTTCTAGCATTGATTTCGCTAAACTTTCGGCTTTATCATATTGTTGAATATCAATTAATAAATTGATGTAATGTTTAGCTGAAAAGGCTTTTAGTTCAATGTCTTCTGCTGAATGTATTGCATCGTCGTAAGCTTCCATTAATTCAGAAAGCTGAAAGCGATTTTCATAATTTCCGTATTGATGAACAACACATAAATTGTGCTTTGAGTTATTGATGTTTTGATATAAATCTTCAGAAATCTCGTAACCAAACTGAATGTTGGTTGCAGTTAGAATATTTTTGTAAACTTCAGTGTCTTCTGTTAAATATTCAAACGCCTTTTGATGATTTCCTAAAGTGTAAAATACAAAAGCAAGTAAGTTATTTTGGGTGAAATCAGCTTTTGGAAGTATAAAAGGTGGTTGCATATCAAACCAATCTAATGGTTTTGTTATGCAGTTATCTTCTACAATTAAAAGGTTTAAATCGTTTGTGTTTTCTGTTGAAATTGAAACAAGTTCTTCTAATCTGTCAACAGATTTTATAGCTTGTTCAACTTCGTTTTTATGATTAGTTGTTGTTAAAATTGTAATCATCTTTGTTTACTTTTTGTGTGCCTCTAACGTCTTTTGCTGCGTTTTGCTGCATATACATTGCACCAATTTCTGCTAATCTTTTTGATCTATAATCGCCAATAGTTTGAATAAGAATATGGTTTGGGTCTTTGGTGTCTATAAACACTAAAGATACTTGCCATCTACCTTTAACGTACTCGATTTTGCTTTGTACTTCGGCATCTAGCAACCATTTACTGTCCTTATTGGTACTCATAATCTTATTTTCAAAAGTTCTGTTTTTTCTATTAATTCATAATCTAAATCACGATCGTGAATTGGTAAATCGTTGTCAATTAAAATTTCTCTAATGGCAACGGTTTTATCACCAATTAAGTTACGAGATTTTAATAAAAATTGTGATGGTTTTTTATTCATTTTTACAAACCATTGACTTGTAATTGGTGTGATTAATAATTGTTTTTGTTCTGTGTTATATGCTGCATAAACATATTCAACATTACTAAAAACCTGTTCTACAAGTTGATGATTGATGTATAGATGTTCTGATTTAAGATGAAGCATTAGTTTACAGCAATTTCTAATTCTTTTAAAATAAGATTAACTACTTTGTCGCCAGCTTCTTTAACAGGTTGGCTCAATTCTACTTCTAATCTTGTGTTTTCTACAGCAATTAAATATACCGTAATATCTTTAGGATACTCGTCTTGCATTATTTTTTTTGCATAGGATAATGCTTGATCCCATTTCATTCCGTGAAGAAAAACCATTGGATCTTCTTCTGGTGCGCGCAACACTTCTTCTGCAGGTACTTTAAAAAGTGTACCATTAGGCTCGTTAGTGTTGATTACTGCATCTACAATGATGATTTTATTGTGACCTTTTAGTCCGAAAAGCACTTCAAAAGCAGCTGTTCCCATATCAAAAACACTAATATTGTCTGTGTCTTTTATATGTTTTTGAATTTCTTCAATAACATAAATACCAATAGCATCATCACTTCTAACAGGATTACCAAATCCCATGATAGCTGTTTTCATAGTTGAAATTTTTTAGGAATATAAAATATGAAAACCTGCCAAATTATTAAATCTGACAGGTTTGAAATTCAATAATTTATAAATTCTAGATTTTGAATTTTGATAACTCTACACCACTTTGTTCATCGTGAGCGTGTACAGTACAAACTAAACACGAATCAAAGGAACGTGCTACGATACCAACTTCAACTGGATCTGAAGGATCTTCAATTTCAGTATCAACTAAAGCAGCTTCAATTGGTCCAGGATTGCCTTCGGCATCGTTTGGTCCAACATTCCATGTTGTTGGTGCCATAACTTGATAGTTTTTAATGACGCCATCTTTAATTTCTACCCAGTGTGCTAAAGAACCACGTGCAGCTTCTGTTGCTCCAAAACCTTTGCCGTCTTTTTCAACTGGTTTGATATAGAATTCGCCATCTAAATCAATTTCAGATAACCATTGGTCTATTAATTTGTATAATCTAGGCGCTTCATGTACACGAGCCAAAACTCTTGTAAATACACTAGCTCCACCTAATTTTCTGTAAGCGTCAATAAAGAAAGGATCTTTAATTTGATGGTCTAAATTATTAGGATTACCATTCATTAAACAACGAGCGATTGGTCCTGCTTCTACTGCATGACCATCGTATCTTGGTGCTTTAGACCATGAGTATTGACCGTCGAAATCTGAATCGTGTAACGTTTGTGATTTTGCAGGTGTTGGTAATGGCTCGTCCCAAGGGTGTAAACCGTCTTCTTGATCATTATACCAAGAATGCTTAACGTGTTCACTAACTTTTAAGTGGTCAAATTCATGCCAATTTTCACCATCAAAAAATCCGCTAGAACTAATTAAAGCTTTATTACGACCTTCGATAGTTGGGTGATTGTATAAGTCTTTATGTAGATATGTACCGAATGCTAAGAATTTTTCAACGCCTTTTCCAAAACCGTCTAAGCCAAACTCTAATCCAGCTCTAATATAAAGACCTAAGTCACTATTTTTATGAGAATCGCTTTCTTCTAACCAAGCAAGCATATCATCCCAAGATTTAATCTCTAAATAACGCTCAATAGTACAACCTAACCAAACTGGCTCTAACCAGTCGTTTTTAAATTGTGCCATAATAGCGTGTGCTCTAGTCACATCTTTTAATGTTGGTGCACACATAACTCCTCCAGGAACCATGTAACTTGAGTGTGGCCACTGTCCGCCAAATAAAGCGTATACCTGAACAGGTAAACCACTTGCTGTTAAACCTATTTGGAATGTTTTTCCAACATAAGCAGACCAACGTTTTACTACTTCTTTATAAAGTGGTTTGTCTGCATATTTTTTGTTTGCTAAATCTGTCGCAAAAATAGCGTAGAACCATCTAGGTATACTTTGAATAGTTTCTGTAGCTTGACCAATTGCTCTTAATAAAAGTGCGTTTGGTGTAAGCTCTGTTCCCCAAGCGGTATCTAATGCAGAAGATGCGCAATATAAATGCGATCCACCACAAATACCACAAATACGAGGTGTTACTATAAGTCCGGATTGCGGATCTTTACCTTCCATAATTTTTTCAAAGCCTCTAAACATAGCGGCTTGAGTATGTGCTCGTGTAACTTTACCGTTGTCGATATAAACTTTTACATCTAAATCGCCTTCTACACGACCAACAGGTGATATATTTAATTCTTTAACTGACATTTCTTTGAGTTTAGTTGTTAGTTTTATTTAGAAGACTCCATTATAGGATGATTTTTAGGCATCACTTTTTGGAATCCAGCCTCTAAGTAATAAGCTAATTTTGTTCTTCCTGTAGGAACTTCTTTAGGTAATACGCCTAAGTATTTCATAGTATTAAACACGCTTCCTTTTTTCAAGTCATGATGCGGGAAACCTGGTTCTGTACATCCTAAACAAGGATGGTTAGAACGAGTCTTACTAGATTGTCTGTTCCAAAGGATGTTATTACAACTAGCTCTAGTCATTGGTCCTCTACAACCAACTTCGTAGAATAAACAACCACCTCTTTTTCCAAAGTTACCATCTACTTTTTGAGCAAAGTTGGTAACATTGGTACAACCATCTTGCACAAAGTTTGTAAAGAAAGTTTTAGGTCTGTGGAAATCATCAATTTTTACATCTCCAATTCTTCCTACAGCAATTGCAACAAGAATTTGAGTAATCCAATCTGGATGCGCTGGGCAACCAGGAATATTAATTACAGGTAAACCACCTTTAGATACATAATTAGCACCTAAAAAGCCACCTTTTTCTTTTTTGTGAAATTGTAAACCGGTTGATTCACTTGGGTTTGGTGGAACTGCAGGAATTCCTCCCCAAGTTGCACAGTCGCCAACAGCTACTACATATCCAGCTACTTCAGAAAGTTCTTTAATCCAGTCTTTCATTGGGCGATCTGCAAAGAAGTTCATAGAACCAGTTCCGTTAGGTCCTTCTATTAAGGAACCTTCGTAAACTAAAATGTCCATTTGAACTTTACCAGCAATAATATCTTTTAATAAGTCTTGAACCTGGTCACCTATTTGTAATCCTGTAGTAGGATGCCATAGGATATTTAGACCAAAATCTGTAATTAGTTCAACCACAGTCGGTTCTTCAGCGTTAAGAAAGGACATAGTGTTACCACTACATGCGCCTCCTTGTAACCATAAAACATTTGCCATGAGAGTGAGTTTAGTTTATTGTTAGTTTAGTTTATAGCATCCTAATATATAGCGAATTATTTACTTTTTTAAGTAAAATACTACAAATGATCTAAAAATCAGCCTATTTATTTTAATTCTAAATAATGTTAACGCTTTGTTAAAATGAAGTTTTTAAGTCGGGAAATGAGAGTTTTACAAGAAATGAAAGTGTATAAAACCAAAAAACCCGAACAATTTGTTCGGGTTTTTAGTGGTGGTGCCTCCAGGAATCGAACCAGGGACACAAGGATTTTCAGTCCTTTGCTCTACCAACTGAGCTAAGGCACCAGTTGCATTATTGCGGATGCAAATATATGTTCATTTTTAAAACTGACAAAACAAAAAAAGGAAAAAATAAATTTAGTTTTCAATCTTTTGTTATTACGTGCTGTATTAAGCTCAAATTCAATATTATAAATTAATTAAGAAAAATTTTAAATCGGTTTTGTAAATTTGGCGCTTTTGGTATATGTATGAATTTAGTTATCGATGTAGGAAATACTAGCGTAAAACTTGCTGTTTTTAAGGATGCACTTCTCTTTAAAAAAGAAGTAGTAATGATTCAAGATCTACTTGAAACTATTTCTAAAATAAAAGAAGAGAATAAAACAATTAAAAATGTAATTGTGTCTTCAGTTGGTAATTTAGATAAAGAAGTTTTAGAATATTTAGACAATAATTTTCAAGTTTTATTTCTTTCTCATCAAACAAAACTTCCTTTTAAAAATTTATATGAAACACCAAACACCTTAGGGATTGATAGAATAGCGCTTATCGCTGCTTCTGTAGATCGATATTCTGAAAAAAACGTATTAGTTATAGATGCTGGTACATGTATTACATATGATTTTATCAATAAAGAAAATGAATATTTAGGAGGTGCTATTTCGCCTGGGATAAGAATGCGTTATAAAGCATTGTATAATCAAACGGCAAAATTACCGTTATTAGATACTGAAGCTCCTGAAAATTTAATTGGTAACTCTACAATAACATCAATTAATAGTGGAGTAGTTAATGGATTAGTAAATGAGATTGATGGTGTAATTGCACAGTATAAGGAAAAATACAACGATTTAACAATAATTTTAACAGGTGGAGACGCTAATTTTTTGTCTAAACAATTAAAAAGTAGCATATTTGCCAACTCAAATTTCTTGCTGCAAGGCTTGAATTTTATTTTACTCAACAATTTAAACGAATGATAAAAAAACTTTTAATAGTTTTTATTGCACTAATAGCAATTCAAAGTAAAGCACAACAAGGTGGTGGATCACCATATTCTTTTTATGGAATAGGAAGTTTAAAATTTAAAGGTTCTGTTGAAAATAGAAGTATGGGAGGAATGGCTGTTTATAAAGATAGTATTCATATAAATTTTACCAATCCTGCCACTTTTGGAGATGAAAATATATCAACTTTTAGAAATGAAAGTAGACCTGTAAAGTATACAGTTGGAGGAAGCCACTCTGCATCAACATTAAAATCAAATTCTAGTAGTGATAAATCTAATACAACTTCTTTTGATTATTTAGCACTTTCTGTACCTATAAATAAGTTTGGTTTTGGGTTTGGACTTTTACCTTACAGTTCTGTAGGTTATAAATTAAACAACTTCTTAGATAATGGTAATCCAGAAGCTAGATATGAAGGAAGCGGAGGAGTTAACAAAGTATTTTTATCTACAGGATATCAATTAACAAAATCCTTAAGTATTGGTGCTAATGCAGATTATAACTTTGGTAATATAGAAAACTCAACGCTTGTTTACGGATATAACACAGAAGGAGATTTATTATCATATCATTCTAAAGAAACAAACTCTTCTAGCTTAAGCGGTTTAAGTTTTAATTTTGGATTGCATTTTAGAGAGATGATTTCAGATAAACTAGAAATACAATCTTCTTTTACTTATGCGCCAGAGTCTAATTTAACATCAAAAAACGAAAGACTATTTTCTACAGTAACAATAAATTTTGATGATGGTACCGAAACTTTTATAAATCAATTTGATGCAGACTTAGAAGCAAATAATTTAGATGAAACAACATTAACGTTACCATCTAAGTATAGTATTGGCGTTGGTTTAGGACAACCACGTAAATGGTTTGCAGGTATAGAATATACAGCACAACAAACTAGTAAGTTTAACAATCCACTTTACGCAAATACAGGTACGACTTTTGAAGACGCATCAAAACTATCTATCGGTGGATTCTACATACCAGAGTATAATGCGTTTTCAAGTTACTGGAAGAAAATAGTTTACAGAGCAGGATTGCGATTTGAAAATACTGGTTTAAATATCAATAATCAAACTATAAACGAGTTTGGCATGTCTTTTGGAGTAGGATTACCAGTAGGAACACCAAGAACACCATTTTCTAACGCAAATATAGGATTAGAGTTTGGAAGACGAGGGACAACAGATGCTAACTTAATAAAAGAAAACTTTGTGAATATCAATATAAGCTTATCGTTAAACGATTGGTGGTTCCAAAAAAGAAAATACAACTAAAACAAGATAAAAATTAATAATTATGAAAACTAAGATTACATTACTAATCGCGCTATTTTTTAGTTTAAGCTTTGGTTTTTCTCAAAACGAACAAGAGTGTGGTACAAAATTATCTTTAATGGCAGAAGCTGCTAAAGCTAAAAACTACGAAGCTGCATATGCACCGTTTAAATGGTTAAGAGAAAACTGTCCAAAGTATAATCTTGCTATATACCAATACGGAGAGAAAATTTTAGAAAACTTTGTTAAGACTAAAGAAGATAAAAAAACTTACATCTTAGAATTAACTGAGATGTGGAACGATAGAGTTCAATATTTTCCAAGTAAAACCAAAGCAGGTAAGGTTATGGTAGACGCTTGCCTTCTTAAGTATGACAATAAAGAAGCTTTAGGTTTATCTACTCAGCAATTATATGATTGTTTTGATAACGCTTACAAAGCAGATAAAGAAAACTTTACAAGTACCAAAGGGCTTTACATATACTTTAAATTAGCTGTAGATTTATATGATGCAGGAAGTATGACCGCACAACAGTTATTTGATAAGTATGATGATGTTGCAGAAAAAATAGAATACGAAGTAGAAGATAACACCAACAAGTTAAATAAGTTATTAGCTAAAAAAGAAACAGGTGCAGCTTTATCTAAAAGAGAAGCTAAGTATGAAAAATATCATGGTCAAATGATTGATGCTTTTGGTAAAGTAGCAGATGGTATAGATTCTCAATTAGGTAAAAGAGCAAACTGTGATAATTTAATACCGCTTTATACTAAAAACTTTGATGCTAATAAAGATAATGCAGAATGGTTACAAAGAGCATTAAATAAAATGTATCAAAAAGAGTGTACAGATGACCCATTATTCATTAAAATTGTAAATAGAAAATATGAGTTATCTCCAGATGCAGATACAGCATACTACTTATACTTAAAAACAGGAGAAGATAGATATTTAACAGAGTCTTTAAACTTACAAACAGATCCGTTTAAAAAGTCTAAGTTAGTTAAGAAGATTGCATTAGGTCTTAAGAAAAGAGGTAGCTTTGGTAAAGCAAGACAATACTTCCAAGAAGCATTAAGTCTAAATCCATCAGATAAAACACCTCATATCTATATAGCTTCTATGTATGCTAGTAGTGCAAATAGCTGTGGTGACACAACGTTTAATAAGCAAGCTGTATTCTGGTTAGCAGCTCAAGAGGCTTCAAAAGCAGGTAGTGCTGGAGCTAAATATGCAGAGAGTTATAATGCAAAAGCACCTTCTAAATCTCAGATTTTTAACGAAGGTAACCAAGGTCAGACTATAAAAATTGGATGTTGGATTGGTAGAAGTGTAACAGTACCAAGCTTATAATGCAAAATCAAAATTTACATATATTAAAAAACTCAGTCATAGCATTTGCTATGACTTTGTTTTTTGCATGTAAAGGCAATTTAAAGGACATTAAAAAAATGGATATGTCTGCTAACGAGCCTGTAGGTATTTCAGATAGTATTAATGTAAAATATACAGATTCTGGTCGTTTAGCAGCTAATTTAATAAGTCCAAAAATGTACGATTATAGTAATCGTGACTTTTCCTATAGCGAATTTCCTGAAGGAATTTTACTTTACTTATACGATAAGCAAAATCAAAGAACAACAATTATTTCAGATTATGCTATTGTTTATAACGAAACAGATTTAATAGATTTAAGAGGTAATGTTGTTGCTGCAACTCCAGAAAAAGATACACTTTACGCAGAACAATTATATTATGATCAAACCAAGCAATGGTTATTTACTAACTTACCTGTTACCTTTAGATCTAAAGATTACGTAACAAATGGCGAAGGTTTTGACTCTGATAGAGATTTTAACAAAGCCGAAGTTTTAGGAGTTACCGGTCAATTTGCAGTTACAGAATAATTGTAGCACCTTTTACTTTTTTAGTATCTTTACAGCCTAAATTATAATTCATTACATGAAATTATTTAAATTATTTCAATACGCATATATCGTATTTGCTGTATTGTTTGTTTATGATGCATTTGCAGAATACAATAGTACAGGACAAGTAAAATACCTTTCATTATTCTTAGCGGCTTTAGCCGTATTTATGTTCTTTTTTAGAAAGAAATTCAACAATAAATTTGATAACAATAAATAATGGTAACTTCAATAATAATTATTGTTTGTTCATTATTGCTATCGGCTTTTTTTTCGGGTATGGAGATTGCTTATGTGTCTTCAAACAAAATTCATATAGAAATTGAAAAAAAGCAAGAAGGGTTTTTAGCGCAAATACTAACAAAAATTACTGCTAAACCTTCAAAATTTATCGCAACTATGCTTATTGGTAATAATATAGCATTAGTTATTTATGGGTTGTTTATGGGCGATTTGTTGGTGCAATGGTTTCAAAGCTTTTTACCTTCAGAAAGCGGATTAGTAACCTATTTGTTAACCGATTTAAACTTGCTGACCCAAACCATAATTTCAACATTAATTATATTGTTTACTGCAGAGTTTCTTCCAAAAGTATTCTTTCAGATTTATGCTAATTCACTATTAAAAATACTAGCATTTCCAGCGTATTTGTTCTATGTGCTATTTACTTTTATTTCAGATTTTGTGATTTGGATTAGTGATGTGGTACTAAAAAAATTCTTCAAAACAGAAGGCGATCAAGTTCAACTAGCTTTTACAAAAGTAGAATTAGGTAACTATATTAGTGAGCAAATGGAAAGCGTAGAAGAACATGAAGAAATTGATACCGAAATTCAAATTTTTCAAAATGCTTTAGAGTTTTCCGAAGTAAAAGCACGCGAAGTTATGGTACCTCGTACCGAAATTACAGCGCTAGAACTTCATGATTCTGTAGACGATTTAAGCAAATTATTTACAGAAACAGGCTATTCTAAAATTTTAATTTATAAAGAAACTATAGACGAAATTTTAGGTTACGTCCATTCTTTCGATTTATTCAAAAAGCCAAAAAATATAGGCTCTATGATTATGCCTATAGAGCTGGTTCCAGAAACCATGCTTATAAAAGACATCTTAAACGTACTTATCAAAAAACGAAAAAGTATAGCAGTTGTGGTGGATGAGTACGGTGGTACATCTGGTATTATGACTGTAGAAGATATTGTAGAAGAATTATTTGGAGAGATAGAAGACGAGCATGATAGCGTAGATTTAATTGAAGAACAAAAAGACGAAGATAATTTTGTGTTTTCAGCAAGATTAGAAGTAGACTACATTAACGAAACCTATAAAATAGACTTGCCAGAAGGTGAGAATTATGAAACTTTAGGCGGTTTAATTGTAGACTTTACAGAAGAAATTCCGCAACAAGACGAAATCGTAACTATTGACAATTTCGAATTCAAAATATTAGAAGTATCCAATACAAAAATAGATTTAGTAGCCTTAAAAATTAAAGAAGAAGATTAGCTTCAACTACATGAAAATCTTGATAATAGCTGCTTAATTTATTATTTGATTATTTATTATAAAAAGTACTTTTATTATTGAATAGAAAATGGTATTTTCGCCCACTATATTTCATAAAATTTATCATAGAAAATGGCAATTTTAAATAAAATAAGACAGAAAACAGTTGTATTAATTTTGGTTATCGCGTTAGCCTTATTCGCATTTATTTTATCAAGTTTATTTGATAACAAAGATGCATTATTTGGTAAATCTCAAGACGTAGTTGCAACCATTAACGGTAAAGACATAAGCAGAGTAGAGTTTATGAGCCTTGTAGAACAGCAACAACAACAAATGGGTGCAAACGCAACTTCAACTCAGGTAATGAACCGTGTATTTGATGCTAAAGTTAGAGAAGCTGTTATGGAAGGTCAGTTTGAAAAGTTAGGACTATCTATAGAAACTGATCAAATGAGAGATATTTTAAAAAATGCATTATCTACAAGCCCAGAATTTTTAAATGAAGCAGGTATATTTGATGAGTCTAAATTAAAAGTTTACATAGATAACTTAAAATCTACATCAGCTCAAGCATACCAAAACTGGGTAAATTATGAGCAGCAATTAGCAGTAGGAGCATTACAAACAGATTACTTTAACATGGTTAAAGCTGGTGCAACTGCAACTTTAGCAGAAGGAGAGTTAGATCATAAATTAGCTAATGATAAAGT
>Ga0105235_100117_pt1 | contig 33909 bp, 37 predicted proteins | sample Virmet3819_2500_FD_90059 | JGI IMG/M metagenome (GOLD analysis project Ga0105235, IMG submission 90059) | Marine viral communities from the Southern Atlantic ocean transect to study dissolved organic matter and carbon cycling - metaG 3819_2500 | ecosystem: Environmental > Aquatic > Marine >... | reverse complement strand
AGGCAGGTATCCATCTCCTGAAGCTGCCTCATGTGCATGGGTAGAAGTCCCGAGATGGACCCCTGCCTGCGCAGGGGTCATCGGGGGGAGGAGTGGTCTCTATCCCACAAACCGTATCCCCGGCGCATGCCGGGGTCTCCTGCTGCCAGGGAGTGGAGCCAGCCGGACGAGACTCCGGCATGCGCCGGAGAAGCGGGGGCGGAAAGGCCCTACCCCGTAATCTCGAACCACAAATCCTTCCAATGGGGATTGCGCTCCGTGATCAGATTGATCTTGTTCTTCCGCCGATAGGATTTGAGGGATTTCTCACGCGCAATCGCTGTGCTGATCTCGTCATGCAGCTCATACCAGACGAGCGTCTTGCAGCCATGTTTCTGCGTGAATCCTCCGAAAATGCCTTCACGGTGTTGCCAGACGCGCTGGACAAGGTGGGACGTGACCCCGGCATAGAGCGCGCCCTGCTTGCGATTGGCCATCATGTAGACGGCAATTATGCGGTCCTCATTGGCCATGCTCAGCACTCCTTCCCCAACCTTCCTACACAAGAACAAAAATTGCGTCATTCCCGATGGCCGCAGGCCATCTGGGAACCCATCTCTGAACGATCTTGCAGAGTACGTCACGTGCCGTGTGGGGATACCCGCACGCCCCCGCACCGGACGCACCCGGTTGCCCCGTTCAGCGATGGGCCCCCAGACGCTGCGCGTCGGGGGTGACGCCAGGAGGAGGGAAACAGCGTAGGGCGGGTCATGACCCGCCATGCTGCGAGATCGGACGGCGGGTTACGCTTAGCCAGCCCGACCTACAGTTTCGTCAGCTATTCATTGTTATTCGCAGGTACACCCATCATCCCTTTGACTCTTACGCCAATCCCACGGTGTTTGATGCTTTGTAGCGAAAATCCCTTTGCCTTCGCGTCTGGCAGTTTGTTCAGCCTCGACAAAAAGCTTGCCATGATATCGGTCCGCATATGCCCAACCATTCCGCACTATCTGCATATTTACATCCATGTCACCGACATAGCAGGAAGCAACATATCGTCCGTATCGGACCCAAGGCTTGTTCTCCCCATCTCGAACATAGATCTCACATCTGAAATCTTTGTTCTCCGTGAACGTCCGGAGAAATTCTGAAGCACCAGATGCGCAATACGTTCGAGATTCGCCAGTTATCTCACAGCCTTGTTTCGATTCGAGAGCATCGATTCCATACAATCGGATCTGATGAATTCCGATCCATAAGGTGTCTCCATCCACCACTTCGATTTTTTCATCAACTGGGGAGGGAACCAATAACCGATCATTGCTTATTCGTTCAAACTGAACGGATTGGGCAGTCGCTGACAGCGCGATACCCACCAACGTAGCAGAAACACAGCCTATCTTCCCAATCATCACACTACCCCCTAACTCATCCACCTAAGCACCCTAGCCTCAATCGGGTTCGCAAACTCGCGGCCTTCTGAGCGGCACTCCGTCCACTCACGTTTCAGGCGCTGATACCATTTGGCCTGGATGTCGATGTCGTCGATCCACATCATGGCTTTCTGGTGGGCCATGCCCTGGTTCTGCAAATCCACCATGTCGCCATCCTGGCGGAGGAATTTGCGGGCCATAGGCTTGGCGATGGGTACGGCGAGGTGGAGCAGCGGCGCGCCGGTCCACCAGGTGAACTGGGTGATCCGTGTACGTTTTGGGGCTTCCGGCGTCAGGCAGGTGAGCGTCAGCAGGCGGGCTTTGTCATTCGAGATGATTTCCCAGCGATAGCCGGGCAGCTGGAACCGGATCTCGGTCTCCACATCATCCCCGAAGACCCAGCGATAGAGTTTCGAGTTCGAGCTGGGCGGATGGCGGTCAATCGCCCAGCCGCGCTCTGTCGGGATGAAGGGCTTTTCCTTCAGTTTCAGGCCCACCGAGGGCGGACGCCACCACCATTGATTGTGCACAAAGGGCACATGGGCCGGGTCCATCAGGCCGACCACGGCATCATCCATATGCGCGTTGAACACGTCATGGATGACAAAGCCGGGCTTGTCCGGCAGCGGGCCGAATTCCGGCGGCGGCACGGCAGGGGGCGCAAGCTCACGGGGATTGTGGGCGACATAGAGATAGACCGCGCCATTGGCCTCATGCACCGGATAGCGGCGCACTTTCACCTTGGACGGGTCATAGGGGCTGTCGTCGGTGAGGGATGGCATCAGCTTGCAGCCGCCATCGGTGCCGAAGCGCCAGCCATGATAGGGGCATTGCAGTGTCCACTCGCCATCGGTTTCCAGCTGTTGGCCCGCAGACAGCGGCACGAGGCGGTGGGGACAGATGTCGCGCAGGGCGAAGGGTTCGCCCTTGGGCGTGCGGCCGACGACGACGGGATCGCCCAGCACCATGATGCGGTGCTGCTTGCCGGCGACGAGGTCGGTGGACGGCGCGGCCAGATACCAGCTGTCGGTGAGGTAGCCCTCGTCGGTAATGCCCTGTTTGGGCGCGGCGTGTTGTGTATCGGGCATGGGCGGGACCGGTCTTGTAACGATGGCCCCTGATTAGCGCATTTGGCGGGGGGTCACCAGTGCGCGGGCTGCGGCGGATATGGGGCGGAATATTGCCAGCGCGGCAATTGGCAATAAGGTGTCCCGCTTGATCTGGTTTTGACAGGGGAAATGGGCATGGCCGAGGCAGCGACCAATAAGGGATTCCTGGGATGGGTGGAGAAGACGGGCAACCGCCTGCCCGATCCGGTCTTCCTGTTTTTCTATCTGATCATCGCCCTGATGGCGATTTCACAGATTGCGGCCTGGACCAGTTTCAGCGCGCCGCACCCGACGCAGGTGACAGACGGCGGCACGCCGCTGGTCATTGAGTCGGCGAGCCTGTTCTCGGCCGAGAACATACAGCGCCTCTGGGTGGATATGCCGAAGACGTTCACGCACTTCCATCCGCTCGGCTATGTGCTGGTGGTGATGCTGGGCGCGGGCGTGGCAGAGCGCTCAGGGCTGTTTTCGAGCGCGATCCGGGCGGCGGTGCGCAATGCGCCGAAATTCCTGCTGACGCCGCTGGTCGCGCTGGTGGCGATGCTGTCGAACCATGCCGCCGATGCGGGCTATGTGGTGATGATCCCGCTGGCGGGCATATTGTTTGCCTCGGCCGGGCGCCACCCGCTGGCCGGGATTGCCGCGGCCTTTGCGGGCGTGTCGGGCGGGTTTTCCGCCAATATCTCGCCGGGCCAGCTGGACGCGTTGCTGTTCGGCATCACCGAGGCCGCCTATGGCGCGAGCAATATCGATGCGGGCTGGACGATGAACATTGCCGGCAATGCGTACTTCATTGCGGCGTTGCTGTTCATCTACCTGCCCGTGATCTGGTTCGTGACCGACAAGATCATCGAGCCGCGCCTCGGCAAATGGGTCCCCAGCCCGGAATCAGCCGTACAGGCTGGCGATGAAGACGAGCCCCTGACCGCCGAGCAGCAGAAGGGCCTGCGCATGGCGGGGCTCGCCCTGCTGGGCGTGTGCGCCTTGTGGGCGTTCATGACGTTCGGACCAGGCACGCCCCTGCTGGCCGATGGGCCGGGCACAGAAGGCAATCCGTGGTACCAGAAGGCCGGGCCGTTCTTCCGCTCGCTCGTCGCGGGCTTCCTGGTTCTGTTCCTTGCTGCGGGCTGGGCCTATGGCGCAGCCGCCAACACGATCAACAATCACCGCGACCTGGTAAACATGATGGCCGAGGCGATGAAGGACATGGGCTATTATCTGGTGCTGGCCTTTGCGGCGGCCCATTTCGTGGCGATGTTCGGCTGGTCCAATCTCGGCCTGATCTCGGCGGTGCATGGCGCGGACGCAATCCAGAATAGCGGATTGCCGCTGCCGATCGTGCTGGGCCTGATTGTCCTGTTCTCAGCGCTGCTGAATCTTTTCGTCGGCTCGGCCAGCGCAAAATGGGCATTGCTGGCGCCGGTGCTTGTGCCGATGCTGATGCTGTTGGGGATCAGCCCGGAAGGCGCGACCGCCGCCTATCGCGTCGGCGATGGCGCGACCAACATCATCACGCCGCTGATGGTGTACTTCCCGCTGATCCTGGTCTTCGCGCGTCGCTGGCAAACTGATTTCGGGCTTGGCAGCCTGACGGCGATGATGATCCCGTATTCGGTCTGGATGCTGATCACGGGCGTCGCGCTGATGATGGGCTGGATCTTCCTGGGGCTCGATTTCGGCTTTGGCGCCCCGGCGCACATCACCGTACCCGGCGCGGGGGGATAGCGCGCACGGCAAACCCGGCCTGGCAGTGCCAGACCGGGCTCCCACCCCGTGGAGGCCAGCCGGAGTTACAGTTCAGCCAGCCCGCCTTGGGGGGTGGAATCAGGCCGCTTCGCGGTTCACTTCGCCCTCAGCCAGCTGCGACATCTCGCGGTCACCGGAATAGGTGTTGTCGAGACAGGTCTGGAGCTGTTCGGCGTCGTCCTTGAAGCCAAGGCGACGGGCAAAGGCCAAGACGGTGCCATAGCCAGCAAGGGCGTAATGGGTCATGCGCTGATATTGCGAAATGATAGAGGCATCGCGGACATCCTCGTCCTCGATCTCGGCGTCGATGGCGTGGGCTTTCGCTTCTTTGACGAGGCCTTCCATGCCCTGACAGAATTCGCCGCGCGGGTCGGCCTTGTGCTTGCGGATCAGGCCTTCGACGGCGTTGATCCCGTCCTCGATGCCGCTGACGCCGCGTTTCAGCGCGTCCTGCAGCTTCGGATTATGGGCCTTTCCAGCGAGCTTCTCAGTCACCTTGAGGGATTGGCGATTGGCGCTGTAGAGGTCTTGCAGCTGGTCAATATAGAGGTCTTCGAGCGTCTGGATGCTCATGGGAAAATCCTTCCTGAGTGCGTGTTTGTGTGACGCAGAATCAATGGAAGGCACGTCGACTTGTTCCGGAGTTTCCTGATTTTAATGGAAATCCGCGACATTCTGCACCTCAGGGCGCCAGAACCGGCCCCCGCCTGAACGAGAACGCTTCCCGCGAGGCCAAAGCGCGGTTATATCCCGGCCATGATCTCACGTGACAAAATCCGCAATTTTTCCATCATCGCCCATATCGACCATGGCAAGTCGACGCTGGCGGATCGCCTGATCCAGCATTGCGGCGGCCTGACCGAACGCGAAATGAAGGAGCAGGTGCTCGACTCGATGGATATCGAGAAAGAGCGCGGCATCACCATCAAGGCCCAGACCGTACGCCTGACCTATGAGGCACAGGATGGCGAGACCTATGTCCTGAACCTGATGGACACGCCGGGCCATGTCGACTTTGCCTATGAAGTCAGCCGCTGCCTCGCCGCCTGTGAAGGCTCGCTACTGGTCGTGGACGCCTCCCAAGGCGTCGAGGCGCAGACGCTGGCAAACGTCTATCAGGCCATCGACCAGAACCATGAGATCGTGCCGGTTCTGAACAAGGTCGATCTGCCAGCTGCTGACGTCGAGCGCGTGAAGGCCCAGATCGAGGACGTGATCGGACTTGATGCCTCTGACGCCATCGAGACGTCGGCCAAGACCGGTCTCGGCATTTCTGAAACGCTGGAAGCCATTGTCCAGCGCCTGCCTGCGCCAAAGACCGGCGAAGTCGACGCGCCGCTGAAGGCTGCCCTGGTGGACGCCTATTACGACCCCTATCTCGGCGTGGTCGTCATCGTGCGCATTCATGATGGCGTGCTGAAGAAGAAGCAAAAGATCAAGATGATGCGCACCGGCGGCGTCTATGAAATTGACAAGGTCGGCACGTTCAATCCGAAACTCACCGACGTTGAGGCGCTTGGGCCGGGCGAAGTCGGCTACTTCGTGGCTTCGATCAAGGAAGTCGGCGAAACCGCCGTGGGTGATACGATCACGGAAGACAAGCGACCCTGTGACAAGGCCCTGCCCGGCTATAAGGAAGTCCAGCCGGTCGTGTTCTGCGGCCTGTTTCCGATGGATGCGGGCGACTTTGACGATTTGCGCGCGGCGATGGGTAAGCTGCGCCTGAATGATGCAAGCTTTACGTGGGAGATGGAAACCTCTGCCGCGCTCGGCATGGGCTTCCGCTGCGGCTTTCTCGGCCTGTTGCATCTCGAAATCATTCAGGAACGCCTCAGCCGCGAGTTCGACCTCGACCTGATCGCGACCGCGCCGAGCGTTGTCTATGAAATGACGATGACGGACGGATCGGAAATCGAACTCCACAATCCGGCAGACATGCCCGATGTCGTGCGCGTTGCCGAAATCCGCGAGCCGTGGATCAATGCGACGATCTATACGCCGGACGAATATCTTGGCGGCATCCTGAAGCTCTGCCAGGATCGGCGCGGCATCCAGACCGAACTGTCCTATGTTGGCGGACGGGCGATGGTGAAATATGAACTGCCGCTCAACGAGGTCGTGTTCGATTTCTATGATCGTCTCAAATCGATCAGCCGCGGCTATGCGAGCTTTGACTATGAGATTGTCGGCCACCGCGCCGAGAATCTCGTCAAACTGCAGATCCTGGTCAATGACGAGCCGGTCGATGCGCTCGCCATGCTGGTGCACCGCGACCGCGCCGAAAGCCGCGGCCGGCAAATGTGCGAGCGTCTGAAAGACCTGATCCCCCGCCAGATGTTCAAGATTCCGATTCAGGCAGCCATTGGCGGCAAGGTGATCGCGCGCGAAACCCTCAGTGCCATGAGGAAAGACGTGACCGCGAAATGCTATGGCGGCGATGCCAGCCGGAAACGGAAACTGCTCGACAAGCAGGCCGCAGGCAAGAAACGCATGCGCCAGTTCGGCAAGGTCGAGATTCCTCAGGAAGCGTTTGTGGCCGCGTTGCGGATGGATGGGGATTAGCCCTTTCGGTTTGCCAGCCCAACCGGATTGCCCTTCGCTGAGATTCTCCCCGTCATGGCGGCGCGGAGGATGCGGCGGAAGCTGGGGCATTCCATGTGGCTGGGGGCGCGGCAATTGGCAGCGTGGCGCAGGCCGTCGCGCATGATCGTCATCTGACGGATCTTCTCGTCCAGTTCGTCCGCCTTTGACATGAGCGTCGCACGCTCGATGCGGGGCCCCTCTTCCGACATCATGGCGGCGATCTCGTCCAGCGTGAAACCTGCGGCGCGGCCGAGCGAGATCAGGCCGAGCCGTTCCAGAACGTCTTCATCAAATAGGCGCCGGAGGCCGCGTCGCCCCGTCGAGCGGATCAGGCCGCGTTCTTCATAATAGCGCAGGGTGGAGGCCGGGATCCCGGATTGTTTGGCAACGTCGGAAATTTCCATGATAGGCTCTTGACCTCAAGTCGACTTGAGGTGGCAGGATGCCTCCACAAGATCGCAATGACAAGGAGCGCGGTACGATGAGAATGGCAAACAAGGATCAGGAAGAGATGTGGAATGGCGCGGGCGGAAAGGCCTGGGTGCGCGCGCAGACGCTGCTGGATACGGCCTTCCAAACCTTCGCGGACATCCTCGTCGAGACGGTGACGACGGCCAACGCAAATTCTGTCCTTGATATCGGCTGTGGCACCGGCGCGACAACGCTCGCCATGGCGGAAGCGCTGGGGCCGGATGCGGACTGTCTTGGCCTCGACATTTCCGAGACCATGATTGCCCATGCTCGCAAGCGCGCCGCCGAGTCCGGATCACACGCGGAGTTCCTGGTCGCCGATGCGCAGATGCACGATTTCCCGTCGAGCACATTCGACATGATCACGTCCCGGTTCGGGGTGATGTTCTTCGAGGATCCGGTTGCCGCCTTCCGCAATCTGAACCGCGCCGCGCAGCCGGGCACACAGCTGCTCATGTTCAGCTGGCGTGACCCGGCGGAGAACCCGTTCATGACGGCGGCTGAGGCTGGCGCCCGCCCCCTGCTGCCCGGTCTGCCCGAGCGGGAGCCGAATGCCCGTTGCCAGTTTGGCTTCGCAGACGCCGCGCGCGTGGAGCATATCCTGTCCGAGTCCGGATGGCAGGACGTGGTGAGTGAGAAACTGGACGTGGAATGCCGCTTTCCCCTCTCGGCCATGGACCTTTATGTCTCGCTGATGGGCCCCGTCGGCTATGCCATCGCCCAAGGCGTGGATGAGGCGACCCGGGAGAGAGTCATCGACGTGGTGCGCGCCGCCTTCATGGAGTTTGCTGATGGCGACGAAATTGTCTTCACGGCAGCCTGCTGGAAAACTGCCGCGAGGGCAGCCTAGGCCGACCTGCCCCTCCACGCTACGCTCGCCTCAAAACAAGAGGGAGACACGCCATGCCGGACACAGAAACCAAGACTGCCGAAATTCTCTATGAGGTCGCAGACCATGTCGCGACCATCACCCTGAACGCGCCGGAGCGGTTGAACACGATTTCCGGCCCGATGCTGGATGAGTTGTGCAAGGCCTTGCTGAAGGCAGATGCCGATACGGATGTGCGTTGCGTCATCCTGACCGGGGCGGGCCGGGCCTTCTGCGCGGGTTTGAACCTGGAAAGTGCCACCAAGGGCGAAGGCATCGGATCCGGCGCTGTGGCCAGCGCCACGCTGGATCTGCGCAACACGCCGCCGACCGTATTGTTCAATATGGACACGCCAACCATCTGCGCCATCAATGGCGGCGCGGCAGGCTATGGCATGGACACGGCGCTCGGCTGTGACATCCGCATCATGTCGGACAAGGCCAAGATGGCGGCAGCCTTCACCAAGCGCGGCATCCTGCCGGAATCCGGCGGCACCTGGTTCCTGCCGCGCATGCTTGGCTGGGAGAAGGCCTGCGAACTGATCTTCACCGGCCGCACCCTGACCGCCGAAGAATGCCTGGCCGAGCAATTGTGCGCAAAAGTGGTGCCGCATGATACGCTGATGGACGAAGCACGCGCCTTGGCCGCCGAGATCGCCGCGAACGCGCCACTGGCCGTACAGGCCTCAAAACGCCTGATGCGGATGGGCCTGTCGGAGCCTTTCACCGAACATGTCCATCACGTCTTCCTGCAATTGCTGCCGCTGCTGAAAACGGAAGACGCGCGTGAAGGCATGATGGCGTTTCTTGAGAAGCGCCCGGCGGAATTCAAGGGGCGTTAGCCTCGGCCCGTGTCAGGCTGGCGTGAACCCCATTCGCGCAATCTCGGCCAGCATCTCCGCCCATGCGGTTTCCATGGCGGGCGTCCACTCCCCTGTCAGCGCTTCCCGGCAAGTGTCGCGGATGGCTGTGAACATGTCATCCAGTTGGGATTCCGGCACGCCATACCCCTGGTGCGACAGGCGGGCAGACTGAAGTTCAAAGCGCGGCAATCGACTGCCCTCGGTAAGACCGATGATGCAGTCGAAGCAGGTTGTCAGCATGGAACCGCGCACGCCACCATCCGTGTCCATCGCGAACAGGTCTTCAAATTCGGGATGCTGTGCGAAGAGGCGCCGATAGATCAATGGCGCGGGATCAGCGCAAATCTCTCCGAAGCGTTCAAGCGAAAGCATGATGGGTTCAGATACAGCCATTCCATATCCTACTGTCGGCTCAGCCCCCGCGCAATCGCAGGACAAGGCGACGCGTGGCGCGCTGGCTCATCTTGCGGTGTCGCGCAATCCGCTTTGCAAGATTCTGGCGTTCCTCGCGGGTGCGACCAAGATCATAGAGCTGCGCCGCAAAGCCCAGCGCAGCCTGCTGGTCGCTGTTCGGTCGGCGGGCGGCGCCCTCCTCCTCCGCCCAGCGGCCCGGATGAAAGCTGGCGGTCACTTTGGGCTGATCATTGCCGAGATAATGGAGGAAGGCTGCAGGCGCGGAAACATTTCGAATGATCGCATCCGGAATGAAATGCAGCCAGTCCTGATGCTGTTGCCAGCGCCAGGTGTTGGGGGAATTCTTTGTGCGCACGCGCAGCCCGATGATGCGTAGGCGGCGCTGAACGGCGGTCCAGTCTTGTCCTTCCCGCTCGGCTTGCAGTTTCATGAGGCGGATCAGGCCCTCCATCGTTCGGCCGGAGGCAACAAAGTCGACCAGGGCAATGGGGCGCGAACCGGTGGCGATCGCCTTGGGGCCGAGACCTTCGGCGGTGAGATACTCGAACAGACCCTGCAATGCCGGTTCCGGCAATTGATCGACCGCGCTTGCATTGCGCAGAGAGTACTGGATGAGGTGAAGCCGCGGCGTGTCGCGCAGCCCTTCGAAACAGCCAGACAGATAATCATACAGGTTTTCGGGCGTCCTCCCGATAAAGGCGAGGTCCGACCGGTTCGCATGTGCCAGAATGCGGGCAGCCGTGGATCGCAGGGATTCAAGGAACATGTCGTTCAATGAGCGCGTCTCGGTCGCGCCTGTAATCAGGCCGCCCAGTTGCTCGCGCTGTGCGATGTTCCATCGAAACGGTTTCGCCAAACTTCTGCCTCCCGGTCTTTTCCTTCGACTATAGGGCCTGCGGGGGGCGCTTTCCAAATCCGTTCTGGGGTCCTACATGCAGCGGATGAGCAAGACGCTGACAGTTCTGGGCATCGAGACAAGCTGTGACGAGACGGCCGCGGCTGTGCTGCGCCTGACCGATGGCCGGGCAGAGCTGGTCTCGGACGTGATCCGCACGCAACTGGAAGAACACGCGCCCTATCTGGGTGTGGTACCGGAAATCGCTGCGCGCGCACACGCCGAACTGGCTGATTTGACCGTGAAAGCCGCGATGCATGAAGCAGGCATTTCCTATTCAGCGCTAGACGGGATCGCCGCCACGTCCGGTCCCGGCCTGATCGGCGGCGTGCTGGTGGGCATGATGACCGGAAAGGCCATCGCGCAGGCGGCCGGAAAGCCCTTCATTGCGGTCAACCATCTGGAAGGGCACGCGCTCAGCCCTCGGCTCGGCAATGATTGCCCGTTCCCCTATTTGCTGCTGCTTGTTTCGGGCGGGCATTGCCAATTCCTGGAAGTGCGCGGCCTCGGAAATTATCGCCGGCTCGGCTCGACGATTGATGATGCGGTGGGCGAAGCCTTCGACAAGACAGCCAAGACGCTGGGGCTCGGATTTCCCGGCGGGCCTGCGGTCGAGCTCCTCGCAGAGGGGGGCAATCCAGAGGCTTTTGCCCTGCCCCGCCCGCTGCTGAACAGGCCGGGTCTCGATATGAGCTTTGCAGGGCTGAAGACGGCTGTTGCACGCGCCGCAGCCGAAGACGAGATGAATGAGGATCGGATGAAGGATCTCTGCGCGAGTTTCCAGACGGCGGTGACCGACATTCTCGCCACAAAAGCCGCGCTGGCGCTTGAGGCGTTTGATCCGGGTGAGGATGGCACGAAGCGGTTCGTCGTGGCGGGCGGCGTCGCGGCCAACAAGGCCATCCGTGCCGCACTGGACGACGTGGCCAAAGGCGCAGGTGCGCGCCTGATTGCGCCGCCGCTGAGACATTGTACGGATAATGCCGCCATGATCGCGCTGGCCGGAGCGGAAAGATTGGCGGCGGGCCTCGTCAAAGGCGAGGCCGGGGACCTTGGCACCGGGGCGAGACCCCGCTGGCCGCTCGATGAAGCGGCGGCGCAATCAGCGCCCGTCTATAGCACGGGCCGCCGGGGCGCCAAGGCCTGATCAGGCCGCATTCTAAACCGCGAATTCAGCAAGCGAATAGGTCGCCGCAAGGATGGCGATGGCCATAGGAAGCGCCGCAAGCAAGGCGGCCAGGGACTGGCGAGCTTCGGTCTTGGACAATGTCATTGATTTGGTCTTTCAGCATTTACCGACAGCGACCATCGCTGCCGTTGACTGCCATATAGCAATCATCTGAATATTTATCAATGAACAAAAACGAAATTATTCAGAATTTATCTATCTGACGCTCTGGAACGACCGCGCCAGCTGACAATCCAGCCAGAACCAGGTCCATCACACCCGCCAGTTCACGCTTCAATTTCGGCAATGTCAGGTGCGAAAACATCTGGGGAAAGCGAAACTTCATCATCGATGCCTGAATCATTTCCGCCGTCTCTTCCTTTCGGTCGAGCGGACGAAACTCACCGGCCTCAATGCCGTTCTCGAGAATCTGAACCAGATAGACCCGCTCCTGGGCCAGCTGTTCATTCATGAACAGAGGCCGCTCATCTGCCAGCGTCTCGGCAAGCTCGACCAGCTTGTCCTTTTCTTCCAGTGCCTCATAGGTACGCACCATGCTGAACTCAAAAAACTGGCGCAGACGATCTGCCGCCGTGATTGGCTTCCGACAGATGCTGGCATAAGTCTGGTAGAGTTCTGAATTGAACTTGCGACCGATGGCTTCGGCAATATCGAGTTTGGACGCGAAGAAGCGGTAGATATTGCCCGCGGACATGTTGCAGTCCTTGGCAATCTCCGACATCGTCGTCTTGGAATAACCGTAGTGAACGATGCGTTCCATCGCGGCTTCCAAGATCTGTTGGCGGGTGTCTGTTGTATCGTTCATGGCGCCACCATACTCCCTGTTACTGAAGGATCAATGATTCATTCAGCCCATTTGTTCCACTATTGCGGACTCTGGGCAGGTTGCAGGCATTGTGCAATACGAACAGGAAATCTTGCCTTCATTCGGAGTCGTTCGTCATGCGCCTTTTCTGTTTTCACAATCTGGACAATGAAACCAATGGTGCCGAGTTGCGCGCCGCGACCCGGCCGGCCCATCTGGAATGGGCTGCAGGATTGGGGGACCGGCTACGCATGGCCGGGCCGCTGCTGTCCGAGGATGGCGCGATGATCGGGTCTGTCTTCCTGGTCGAGGCCGATGACCTGGCTTCGGCCAAGGCGTTGGCCGAGCAGGACCCGTATAACAAGGCAGGAGTGTTCGACCGCGTGGACGTGCGCGAAACGAAATGGCTGATCGGGCAAGGAAAGCGCGCATGAGACAGCTGGTCCTTGGAAATCTGAACTATTCCAGCTGGTCGATCAGGCCATTGCTTGCCGCGCGGCGCGTGGGCCTGCCGGTGGAAGAAGTGATCGTGCCGCTCGACTTTCCCGACACATCGGCAAAACTGAAAGAGATCAGCCCGACAGCAAAAGTGCCACTGTTGATCTGGGATGATGTCACGGTCTGGGAAAGCCTTGCGATCACGGAATGGATCGCCGATTGGGCGCCGACTGGAGAGGTCTGGCCAGAAGACGCCGCCAAGCGGGCGATTGCCCGCGCGGTGACTTCCGAAATGCATGCGGGTTTCCCCGCCCTGCGCAAGGCCTGTCCGATGGATATTCGCGGCCGGGAAGCCACGCCGGAAATGACCGAAGGTCTTGAGGCTGACATTGCCCGCATCCAGACCATGTGGGACCAGATGCGCACTGAACATGGCGATGGCGGCCCATACCTGTTCGGCAAATGGAGCGCTGCGGATGCGTTCTACACGCCGGTTGTGACGCGGTTCCGCACCTATGGCCTGCCCCTGACAGGGGCTGCGGCCGAATATTCGGCGGCCATCCTTGAAGACCCGGTCTTCCTTGAACTGGAGAAACAGGCGGAAGCCGAACCGTGGTGGATCAAATACACCGCCGACGGACGCTCAAGCGGCTATCTCAAGCCGGAAGGCTAAACAGGTCATAATCCAGATCATGCCGGAACAGCGTCCGGATATGATCTGTGTAGATATCCAGTGCTTCGCCGGTGAAGAGTTCGGTTAGCGGTGTCTTGCGGTTCTGCAGCACATTGGGCTCCGCATCCGGATCGATCTTCTGCGCCATGGCGTCCTTCGTGCCCGCCGCGAGCGCTACATTGATGGCATCGGCACTGAGCCCGAGAGACCAATGCTTCGAGACCGCTTCCAATGCGGCGCGGGGGTCTTTCTGGGTCCGCTCATACTGGATCAGCTGGATCGAGTCGCCATGACGCGCACGAATATCACCCCAACGGTTCCAGAAGCGCGCGAGCCAGTAGAGATCGCAGCGATATTTCGATCCGCCCGGATCGCCCTTCAGATAGGTCAACCAGTCAACCTTGATGTCGTACTCCCATTTGGCGTGGTGACTGGCCAGGATCGCCATCGGGTGTCGTACAGCCAGCACATATGGCGGCAGGCTGGCGAGGCTGCGGGCCCAGCCCCATTCGGCCAGATGGTGGGGGATCGTGTGACTGAACGCCAGGCGCGGCAGTTCCGGAAAGGTCTCATCGTCCTTCGGCCAACCGATATAGGGGCGCACCGCATTCTCCGAAAAGTATTGCGGGTGAGGAATGCCATGGGTTTCCGCCAGCGCCACTGCCAGCATGTATTTCAGCCAGTGCGTACCGGAATTCTTGGAGGTAACGAGCAGGCCATCAAACCGGCCATGACGCAGGACGGAAAAATTCGTCCAAGACTCATTGAGAACCTTGGCGCGGTATTCGCTGGGAAGTGACTTTGACATGGCCAAATTCCCTATTGTGCCAGGGCGAAAGGCGCAACTGTTCTTGAGCGGTTGGAAGACTCAGGTCTTGAGGCCTGCCTTGTCCCGGAACACTTGCAGGAGGGCCAGTTGTTCGCGCGTCGGCACGCCTTCCGCCTCGGACACCGCCACCAGCATCGCGTCGAGATCGACAATTTCCTTTGGGCCAAGCTGCGGGGAACTGACGATCAATTCGCTCAGCTTGCGCATGGCGCGCTGGGGATCCGGCGCGGAATTGGTGACCCAAGCCGCATGGGCGGACAATTCATCAGCCTCAGCCTGAGTGAAGCTGAAATTCTGCATCATCTCATCATCTATGATGCGCGCCTGTCGTTCGGTCAGAGGCCCTTCCCGGCCACGGGCAACTTCCATCATCATGACGGCGGCGGCTTCGCGCGGGTCTTCGATCAGGCTGATGCCATTGCGGCCTGCCTTGTATTTGAAGGCAAAGCGGCGAGGCGTATTCGTAAGCGTGCGCGCCGCATCCATCGCCACTTTCGCGCCGCGGCGGGCCATCTGGATACGCCACGACCAGATGCCGATCGTTGTCAGGATACCCAGAATGAGGATGACTATATGCATCCGGCGTATGTAGCGCGGCCCGGCAGGCCGCGCTACTCACAATTCGATCATTCGCCCCCGGAGCCAGCCGGGACAGCGGCATGGGCCTGCGCCAGCACATAGGCGCGGATCGACTCCACCTGATCCGGCGTCAGATGATCTGCGAACGAGACCATGCCATTGGCGGCGAGGTTTCCGTCGATCACCACACCTTTCCACGCCATTTCGTTGCCACTGATCGCCGACCAGCGCAGGTCCGGCAGAACGCCTGAGCTGACCGCCAGCGGACCGTGGCAGACGGTACAGTTACGGGCATAGTGAACCGATCCCTCGGCGATCATAGTCTCGTCCCCGAACGAGTCGGCTTTCGGGGTCTTGTCGATCATCGGGAAATCCGGGTCGGCGATTTCGCCCGTGCCGCCCAGCTTGAAGGTGACGACCTTGCCGACTGTAGAGGGCACGGTCTCGTCATAGGCGAAGCCTGCAGAGAGACCAAAGGCACTGCCCCAACCAGTCGTAATCGTGACGTACTGCTCACCATCGATCATGTAGGTGCCGGGGCCGGACGCGCCGCCGGATTTGAGTTCATGATTCCAGAGCTTGTCGCCCGTTTCGGCATCATAGGCGACGAAATCGCCATTCAGCTTGCCCTGGAAAACCAGACCGCCTGCCGTGGACAGCACGCCGCCATTCCAGGCATTGCCATGTTCCACCGACCAGCGCGCTTCGCGGGCAATGGGATCCCATGCGATCAAGCGTCCCTTGAGGGTTGAGCGCAGGAATTTGGCGACTTCCGGCGGCGCGATCGGCGGGACGCCAGCAGAGAAGTCTGCGCCCGTATTCCAGCCGACAGGCTGGGTCTCGAAGCGCGGATCGCGAGCATAGGCCTGCGGAATTTCCTGCGCTGGAATATAGGCGAGGTTCAAATCCGGATTGAAGGCCATCGGATGCCAGTTGTGTGCACCGAGGGGGCCTGGCAGCTGCTCGTAAGGGACGGCGCCATACCGTGCATCGGCGATTTCAATCGGACGACCGTTTTCGTCGAGGCCCTCTGCCCAGTTCATCGGCACGAACGCATCGCCGGAGATGAACTCGCCGGATTCCGCGTCCAGTACGTAGAAGAAGCCATTCTTCGGAGCCTGCATCGCGACACGGCGCGCTTCACCATCTTCACCAACAGGCAAGTCTGCCAGAATGATGGTCTGCGTGGCTGTATAGTCCCAATTGTCGCCGGGTGTGGTCTGGAAATGCCACTTGTACGCACCGGTTTCGGCATCCACCGCAACGATGGAGGACAGGAAGAGATTGTCGCCACCAGACGGATCGCGGAATTCCCGGTTCCACGGCGAACCATTGCCGACCCCGAAGATGATCTGGTCGTTGACCTCATCATAGACGATGGAGTCCCAGACAGTTCCGCCGCCACCATCGGTGACCCAGGCGCCTTCGTCACCCCAGGTGACATTGCCGATGTCTTCAAAGGCTGCGTCCGAGATCTCGCCGTCTGGCTGTTTCTCCGGGTTCGGAACAGTGTAGAACCGCCAGACCTTGTCTCCGGTATTGGCATCATAAGCCGAAAGATAACCGCGCACGCCGAGCTCGGCGCCGCCATTGCCAATCAACACTTTGCCATTCACCACACGCGGCGCACCGGTGATCGTATAGGGCTTGGACTGATCAACGGTGACCTTGCTCCAGACAACTTCGCCCGTTTCGGCATCAAGCGCTTCGAGCCGCCCATCAATCACGCCCACGAAGACCTTGCCGTCATAAACAGCCACGCCACGGTTTACGACATCGCAGCAGGCTTTCACGCCGACGGCGCGGTCCACATCCGGATCGTAAACCCACAATTCCTCACCCGTCTTGGCATCAAGCGCATAGACCAGCGACCAGGCAGAGGTGACGTACATCACGCCGTCCACGACAATCGGCGTCGATTCCACGCCGCGATTGGTGGCAAGGTCATAAGTCCACGCGACGCCCAGGTCTGCGACGGTTTCCTTGTTCACATCTATCAGGCTCGAATGGCGCTGCTCGTCATAAGTCCCACCATATGTCAGCCATTCGTCAGCTGCGCTCGCGGTACTTATCCGGTTCGTGTCGACCGCCGCAAAGGCTTCCGGTTCCGAAAGTGTCTCAGTGTCTGCTGTTTTTGCCTGCCCGCAGGCGGCAAGGATTGCGAAGGATGCTCCCGCAATCAAGGTGGACTGCCAGTTCGCCATGGCCGTTTCACTCCCCTGTCTGTTTCCTCAAAACGGTCTTACGCCGCGCTCACAGGAAAGAGTAGATGAGGCAGGCCGATTGTCGAGGCCTGTCTTAAGGTCAGCCCGACGCTACAGGCACGCGTCCGGCATGCATGGAGAGATCGGTCTGAGCAGCTTCAATGGCGGCCACAATAAGCGCGTGCCAGTCGGCTTGGCTTTCTACGGTGTCTGATCCGGCCGGGAATGTGACGGAACGCGATGCATTCACGACGCCGCCTTCGAGGCGATTTGAAACCGCCTTGAATCCCGCAAGCGCATCTTCGGCCCCGCCGCCCTGCGCGCCATAGCCCGGCACCAGAAACAGCGCGTCCGGCGCGAGCTGTCGCAATTGGCGGGCCTCATCCGGGCCCGTCGCGCCCGCCACCAGCATCAGGCTGGACCATTCGCCCGCCCCCTTCAGGCGCTGGATCGCCGGGGCGAGCGCCTCAACGACGCGTGCATAGAGTGGGGCGCCCTCAAGATCTCTCGCCTGAAAATCGGCTGAGCCGGGATTGGACGTGCGCGCGAGCACGACGACCCCCTTGCCGTTTGCCTCGGCCTCTTCGAGGAAGGGCTCCAACGTATCGAGGCCCATATAAGGGTTTACCGTCACGGCATCGGAGGGGAACGGCGCCGCTTCTGACAAGTATGCGGCTGCATAGCCTCTGGCTGTTGTCCCGATGTCGCCGCGCTTGGCATCCGCGAGAACAAGAAGGCCCGCCTCTCTTGAAGCTTCGCAGACGCGTTGCAATGCGCGCATTCCGTCAGGCCCGTGCCGCTCAAACAGGCCGACTTGCGGCTTGACCACGCAGGCGCGTCCGGCCGCCGCCGCCACGACTGCTTCGCCCCAAGCGGCCACCCCTTCGGGCGTGTCCCCGCCGAACAGGTCCGGGATACGGCCAGGATGCGGGTCGATACCCACGCAGAGTGGGCCCAACTGGCGCGCGCCAGCGATGAGGCGAGAGGCAAAGCTGGTCATGGGGTGACCCGGCAGGCCACTTTCACGACCTGAAGACGGCGGCGGGCATTGTCTGACATCGGGCCGTAAGTCTCCTCGGCAAAAATCTCGGTCGGGCCATCCTCGCGCTCCACGCTCAGGCTGGTCAGGAAGGCATCTATAGATGTCGGCGCAGCCGTATAGATACGCCCGCGCCGCGGGCTCTCGGCCACGATCACGCCGCGCACAGTTCCCCCCGCATCAAAGACCGGTCCGCCAGAAATTCCCCCCAACGAACCGTTCAAGCCACGCGTCCGGCCAATCTCGGCCCAGGCAAGAATAGGTTCAGCGCCTTCCCGGCGCCCGCGCGTGATGAGTTTCGAGCGGGACATGAGTTTCGTGGCCACTTCTCCCGGTCGTCCCTGAGGGTAGCCAACATGATAACCATGCGTGCCGATGCGAAGCGGAGATACGAGATCAAGTTTTACCGAGTTGGGGCTGCGACCTGTTGAAAGAAGGGCAAGGTCATGATCCGGATCAACGACGATGCTGTCGACCGGCACATATTGCCCGGGCGCCACCAGCAGGCCGACAGAGTTGCAACCGTCCACGACATGCCGGGCCGTGATCCACTGACCATTCTTGTTCACGGCGAAAGCAGTGCCGATCCCGTCCTTGGGCTCGCTGACCTGGACAAGCACCTGTTCGTCCAATGGCGACGGCGGCGGCAGGGTCGGACCTTCGGATTCCAGGACGGTTGGCGGCGGCTCAGGTGCGTCAGCTTTTGGATCCTGCGAAAACATGGTCCAGACGACGACGCCCAGAACCAATGCATAGATCACCCAGTCAAACGAACGCATCACTGCCTGAGTACCTCCGTTAGAACCTCTGCAGGACCGGATCCCAGAGACCCGCTGCAATGATCAGGGCTGATGCCAGCTTTGCCGCAACAAGGACGACGGCTGCGCCAGCCTCCTCCTTTTCGATCCGTTTGGGAATATCGGTGAGCAAGACATCGACGAGACGGTAGACGAGGAGCTGGATCAGGAGTGAGACGACACCCCAGATGGCCAAGTCTATCAGGGTGACACTGGAGGCCAGACAGGAGGCAATGGGGATCGCAAGACCAACAATGGCCCCGGCCAATGCAAATCCTGCGGCCGAATTGCCTTCCTTTACGAGCGCCAGCTCCTTCCACGGGGTCAGCAGCACGTATATGGTGCTGGCGATGGCAAGCATCGCGCCAGCCGCTGCTGTCCATAACAGAAAGCGTGGGAATGCCTCGACAAAGGCAAGAGTTTCACCGCCCATAAACGCTCACTATTTCCTCTAATATCAATCGGCTTTATCAGAGCCAGACCTATTCCTACCCATAGCACGCCACAGCCTCAAGGAGACATATTCATGATCAAGGGGAAAACCGCCCTCGTTACCGGCTCCACCAGCGGGATCGGGAAGGCTATTGCAGACCGTCTTGCGCAGGAAGGCTGCAATGTCGTGCTGAACGGATTTGGCGACGCCGATGAGATCAAGGCCCTGCAGGCTGAAATGGGAAAGGAACACGGCGTACAGATCGGCTATTCAGGCGCTGACCTGACCAATCCGGACGCGATTGAAGAGATGATGGCCTATGTGACAACCGATTTTGGCGGTACCGATATTCTGGTCAACAATGCCGGCACGCAATTTGTGTCGCCCCTCGAAGAATTCCCAGTGGCCAAATGGGATCTGATCATGGCGCTGAACTTGTCAGCTGCCTTTCACACGACCCGGATGGCGATTGGACCCATGAAAGAAAAAGGCTGGGGCCGCATCATCAATACCGGCAGCGCCCACGCCAAGGTCGCTTCCCCGTTCAAGTCAGCCTATGTCGCGGCCAAGCATGGGCTTTCCGGCCTGACCAAGGTGACGGCTCTGGAGGGTGCGGAACACGGCGTACGGTGCAATCTGGTCTGTCCCGGCTATGTCCACACGCCGCTGGTCGATGGCCAGATCGACGATACGGCAAAGGCGCGCGGCATGACGCGTGATGAAGTTGTGAAAAACGTGCTGCTCGCCGCCCAGCCAACCAAGGAATTCGTGACTGCCGAGCAGATTGGCGGCTTCGTTGCCTTCCTCTGCTCGCCGGATGCTGACCAGATCAATGGTGCCGACCTCTCCATGGACGGCGGCTGGGTGGCACAATAGCTCACTGAAAGGTCATTTGACGGCGCAGCTATCGTGCGAGATAGAAAACGACGATGTTCCAAAGGATCGCCCTTCTTTGCCTCAGCCTGTTGCTGATCGCATCCGGTACGGCAAGCGCCGCGCAGGACAGCTGTCCTGCATCGGATGTGGGCCAGATGACGCATGTGATGCCTGCAATGAATGGGGATTGCGACATGGGGATGGGGTCCATGGACCACTCCCAGCCAAAAGATCAGGACGGGCCATCGCACGATACGGCTTGTTGCTGTCCGGCCATCGTTGCGGCGCTGCCGAGTGCTGCTGCCCCTGAAGGCCATAGCGACCTTTACCCGCCCCTGTTCAATATTCCTCTGGATGCGACGCCAATCTCGGTCGCATCCGTTCCGGAGCCGCCTCCTCCCCGGGCCTGATGATCCTCTCATAATCTCAGGATCAACCCGGAACAAAGGAGAAGGCCTTGTCCTTCCTTTCCCGCGCCGCGCCTTTCGCGGCCTGTCTCACATGGGCGGCCCTCGCTCCCATGGCCGAGGCCCGTCCCGTCTCCTACCCAGGCGGCTGGACGGTCATGCAGATGAACAATGGGGATTCCTCCTCGCTGCATGCACACTATTCACCCACAGCATCGGACTCGATCGGGTTCTATGCAGAGCGTAACTGGGCCGAAGACGTCCAGTTCACCGGCCTGCAATACAACCGGCTGCTGAAACGATGGAACGGCCCTTCAAGCCAGGCGAACACCTATTTCAAATTGGGTGTGGGTCAGGCCGATCCGTTCGGGAGTGAGTCTCCTGAACTGTCCGGTTTTGCCGCTTTCGCCGCGGACTGGGAGACCCGCCGCTGGTTCGCCTCCTATGAGGCAAAAGCCACCGACTATGCCGGCAACAAGAGCGTGCGCCATAGTGGCCGCGTCGGCGTTGCCCCGTATATCGGCGACTATGGCGACCTTCACACATGGTTGATGCTGCAGGTGGATAACCACCCCGAAAGCAATGAGCCCGTTACCACAACCCCCCTCGTCCGGTTCTTCAAGGGCGTCCAGATGGTCGAGCTCGGCTACACGCTAGAAACCGAAGAGCTGCTCGCGAACTGGATCGTCCGGTTCTGACTTTCAAAGGATATTACTCATGAAACTGATTAAACCCGCTTTCGCGTCCCTCGCTTTTTGCCTGCTCGCCGCTCCGGCACTGGCTGATGAAACGATGGATCATTCCAAGATGGACCATTCGATGATGGATCATTCGGCGCATGCCGACATGGTCGCTGAACCCAATACCGATGCCGACCCGGCCGCTTCAGCCCAGACCGTCACCGCCAAGGTGAACGGCCTCGTCTGCGATTTTTGCGCACAGGCCGTCCGCAAGGTTTTCAAGAAGCAGGACGCCGTCGAAAGCGTCAATGTCGACCTGGACAATGGCGAAATCGTCCTTGGCCTGAAGGCTGGCGCGACGATGGATGATCAAACGATCGAAAAGCTGATCCGCAAGTCCGGTTATTCGCTCGTCAGCATTGACCGCGGTGGCGACGCATGAGCGAAGACGTAAAATCTCCCAGCACCCTGCCTGCCTTCCTGTCGCTGTTCACTTCAACCGGAACACTGATCTGCTGCGCCCTACCGGCCCTGCTGGTCAGCATCGGCGCCGGCGCGGTGATGGCAGGCCTGATCGAGGCCGTGCCGCAGATCACCTGGCTCGGCAAGAACAAGGGTCTCGTGTTCGGCATCGCAGCGTTGATGATCGCGTTGGCTGGGGCCTGGCAATGGCATGCAAGGTCGCTGCCCTGTCCAATTGACCCGGTGAAGGCACGGGCGTGTACGCGCGCGCGCCAGCTCAGTTGGGTCGTCTGGTGGGTCAGCGTTGTCGCATTTCTGGTTGGCGGGTTCTTCGCCTTCTTCGCGGCAAGCCTGTTCATCTAAGATGTTCAGGGCCCGGCTGGAAAGTCGGGCCCTTCATCCTAATCCTGCAGGATCTCTTCGAGACAGGCCGAGATGGTTTCAGCCGTGTCTTCATGCGTGAAGAAGGTCTTCAACTGCCAGTTCTCATCCATCAGATAGAGCAGCGACGTATGGTCCATTGTGTATTCGGACTGGCTTTCAGATTGCTCTACGCGAGAAAAGTCCGACAGGAACTCATCCGCGGCCGCGCGAACTTCCTCTGGCGTGCCCGTCAGGCCGACGAGGTTTTTCGGAAAGCGCGGCGCCTTCACATAGCTAGCCAGAACTTCGGGCGTGTCCCGTTCCGGATCCACCGAAATGAGCAATGTCTGCGGCGGCTCAACACTTTCGGGCAGCTGCTCATAGGCGCGCTCCACATTGACGAGCGTCATCGGGCAGACGTCCGGGCAATAGGTGAACCCGAAATAGATCAGCGTCGGACGACCTTTGAAATCGGCTTCCGTCACGCGCGCCCCGGAATCGGAGATGAGTGAGATCGGCCCGCCAATCTCCGGATAGGCACGGCTGAGGCAACTGGCCTGCGCACCTCCGGACTTTACCGCTCCGGCGGAGTCTTTCTCCGGCGCGCTGGCGGGAGCGCAGGCGGCCAATACGGCGGTGGCGAGCAGGGCGGATGACGTTGCAATCGATCTGAGCATCATAGGGGGGATATGCGCCGCAAGCGGCGCTTGGCGCAAGCGTCACGCTGCCGCATAAGGCGCTAATGGATGATTTGGCCCGCGACGGACACATAGATCTCGACGATGCGATCTTCACCCTTCCCCCAGAAGGGTTGGGCTCGGCGCAATCCGCCCTCGGGCGCACGCGCCTGCGCACTTTCATCACGCTGCGCTGGCTGGCCGTGGCCGGTCAAACGGCAGCGGTATTGTTCGTGGCGTTCGGACTTGGCTTCGACATGCCGCTTGCGCTCTGCCTGTCGATCATTGCGGCGTCGGCCTGGTTGAACGTGTTCCTGTCTTTTGCCTTCCAGAGCCAGCGCCTGACGCGCGGGTGGGAGGCGACCCTGCAGTTGGCATTCGATACGGTACAATTGGCTGCGCTGATCGCCGCGACGGGTGGGCTGTCAAACCCGTTCCTGTTGCTTCTGGTTGCCCCCGTAACTGTTGCTGCGCTCAGTCTCAGCTCGTTCAGGGCTTCCCTTATCGCTTTGCTTGCCTTGGTATTGGCGGCCCTGATGCCGCTTATTCACTTGCCCCTGCCCTGGGGTGTGGCGAACTCTTCGATTGCGCTGCCGCCTCTGTTCCAGCTTGGCCAGTTCGCAGCCCTTGCTGTCGGTGTGGTCTTCTTTGCCTTGTCGGCGGCGCGGGTCAGTCAGGATGAGGCCCGGCTCGTGCGCGCGCTCGATGCAGCGGGGGTCGTCATGGCGCGGGAGCAACGCCTGTCCGCGCTCGGTGCAATGTCTGCAATGACCACACATGAGTTGGGAACCCCGCTTGCCACGATCCATCTCGTCGCGAAGGAATTGCAGGCGGATCTCGACCCCGAGGATCCGCGCGCCGAGGACATTATCCTGATTGCCGAACAGGCCGACCGGTGCCGCGCGATCCTCGCCACGATCCGTGAAGCGCGCGAAGCAACCGACATCGTGCATGCGCGAATCCCGCTGGATGCGCTGGTGGCCGAGGCCGCTGCGCCATTCAAGGGGTTGGGCGTGGATCTGACCGTCCGGGCGGAACCTGCTGAAGATGGCACACCACGTGCGCCGACCCTGAAACGCAGCCCGGAAGTTTTGCACGCGCTGGGTGCCTTCATCGAAAATGCGGTGAGTTTCGCCGATACGCGCGTGAACGTCGTGGCGACTTGGACTGCAGACCAGATCATGATCACAATCAGCGATGACGGCCCCGGCTTTGCCGCCGAAGTGCTGCCGAAACTGGGCGAGCCCTATGTCTCGCAACGCGGCGAGGCGCATCTGGGCGGGGGTGACATGGGGCTTGGATTCTTCATCGCAAAAACGCTTATTGAGCGCACCGGCGGCCGCATCGCGACCCGAAACAGGACCCCGCCGAAAAAGGGCGCGGTCGTCCAGACTCTATGGCCCCTTGGCATTTTGCAGGCGCCTGACTTGGATTAATGACCGGTTCAGACCTATATGACGGTTGTTACATCAAGGAAAAGCCAATGGAACGGCCCATCACTGTGAATTTGCACGAGAGCCTCAAGAATGTTGAGGATCGCTCATGTCTCGTAATGGACGATGATGGTCCGTTTGTGCAACGCATGGCCCGCGCGCTCGCCCAGCGCGGTTTCGTAGTCTCTGCCGTCTCGACCGTGTCCGAAGGCAAGGATATTGCCCGCCTGAACCCACCGGCCTTTGCCGTTCTGGACCTGCGCCTGGAAGATGGCAGTGGGCTGGATGTGGTGGAAGTACTGCACAAGCACCGTCCGGATGCTCGCGCTGTTATCCTGACGGGGTATGGCGCCATTGCGACAGCCGTCGCCGCTGTCAAAGCTGGCGCTGTGGACTATTTGTCGAAGCCTGCAGATGTGGAAGACATCATTCGCGCGCTCGCCGCATCACCTGACGAAAAGCCCGCTCCGCCAGAAAATCCGATGTCAGCCGACCGGGTTCGCTGGGAGCATATTCAGCGCGTCTATGAGCTGTGCAATCACAACGTCTCGGAAACCGCGCGCCGCCTGAACATGCACCGACGGACGCTGCAACGCATCCTTGCAAAACGCGCCCCGCGCTAAACCTGTATCCTGCAATAGTGTTGCCAGAATACGTCGCTTTGGCTGACGCAGCCTCGGCATCAGCTAAATGCAGTTGCGTCGCATTCTGAACGGCTGGTAATCGCCGCTCATGAAAAAATTTCAGTGCTCAGTCGCCCCGCTCGCCCTCCTCGCTTTTGCCCTCCCAGCCACGGCCCAGTCCGATGACCCGGTGAACCGGCTGGACACGATCGTCACCACCGCCACCCCGAGCGCCACGCCTCTGACAGACATTCCGATGTCCGTCAGCGTGATTGATACCAGGGATCTGTCGCTGGCGGATGCTTATGTCAGTGCCGAGGACATGACTGACCTGCTGACCGGGGTTGAGGCCGCTGTCGCAAACGGTACGCAGGTCGCCTTCCAGATTCGCGGCATCGGCGCGGTTGACCATCAGGCCCTGACGCCCACCGCCGCTGCGGTCTATTCCGATGGCGTCTATCTGGCGACCAACGTCCAGACGGGCCTGATGCTGTATGATCTTGCCCGTGTGGAAGTTCTGAAAGGCCCGCAAGGCACGCTGTATGGCCGCAACGCGTCCGGGGGCGCGATCAATTTCATTTCCGCGAAACCTGGCGAGGACCAGCGCCGGTATGTTTGGGCGGGCTATGGCAACCTGAATCGCGCTGACCTGGATGGCGCCTATGGGGAGCACTACGATAATGGCTTCAGCTATCGCCTCGCCGGGCGGTACCTGTCGCGCGACGCCGCACTCGACAATATTGCCGGCCCGGAAGATGCGGGCGGTGTGCGGGACGAATTCGGTTTGCGCCTCGGCCTCAATTGGGACAAGGCGTTTGGTGGGTCCCTGCTCGTGCGCACGCACTATGAGGAAGACAATGGCGTCAATGCCGCGCCGCGCAATGATACACTTGACCTTAACGACCATGAGATCGCGGTGGGCCGTGACGGCGTTCAGGATACCGATAATGAATTCTATGGTGTCTCGGCAGAATATGAGCGCGCTGTCGGGCGGTGGACGCTGACATCTCTCACGGCCTTCGAAGGGTACAATCAGGATTACGGGTTTGACTTTGACGGGGCCGTCGCCCTGTTCGACAATCCGAACTTCAACGCCAACCTCGCCTATATCCGCGACTTCCGGCAGTACTCGCAGGAATTCCGCCTGCAGACAGACTGGGACGGCGCCAGCACCATGATCGGTGTTTCGGGATCGCTGGAAGATTTCAGCCAGACCTATACGATCTGGTGCGGCGACCTGGATGCCGACACGCTGCTCGGCACCTGTCCTTATGTCGGCGCCGCCAGCCGGGCAGGGCCAACCCCGACCTCAGATGCACGCGCGATGACTCTGGTCACAGATATCAGGCAGGACCGTTCGGCTCTGGCCGCCTTCACCTATAATGAATACGACCTCTCTGATCGGTTGACCGCTACACTCGGCGCGCGGGTAACGCATGAGCGGATTGAGGGTCAGGGAAGCGGCCGTCACATCTTTGAGGATGGCACGATTGGCTTCAACAATGTCGGGGGTCTCGGCCTGGCGGCAGGCGCGAACGAGATCGAAGAGACGCGGCTTTCGGGCAACGCGGCCCTCGCCTACGAACTCGGCCAAGGCAACGCTTATGTCTCGGTTTCCAACAGCTACAAATCGGGCGGCTTCAATGGCGAAGTCCAGAATAACGCCACTCATTTCGCTGATGCGGGCTTGTTCGACGCAGAGACCGTCACAGCCTATGAGGTCGGCTACAAGAGCCGACCAGACGATACGTTCACTTACAGCATCGCTGCATTTCTTCAGGATTATCAAGACCCGCAGGCGCGCATCTTCGTGAACTTCGCCTTGCCCGACGGTTCAAGCATTACGTCCAACTCGCTGTCCAATCTTGATGAAGCGACATCCTACGGGGTGGAAGTCGATTTAGCATGGCAGGCTACGGAACAACTTTCGCTGGATGGTGGCTTGACGCTTCTGGAAACCGAGATTGATCAGTCGTCCGACATTGGCGGAAATGCCGACACGTTTGACGGTAACCCCCTCCCCTTCGCACCAAATGTCTCCGCCACCCTCGGCGGACGCTACGAGTTCGCGGTTACGGAAACGATCGAGGCCAGCCTCGCCGCACACGCCAAGTATCGCGGTGATTACTATCTCGACCCAGAGGGCCTGGACAGCCGCATGCAGGACGGCTTCACGACCCTGCAGGCAGAGGCGAACTTCGTGTTTACAGATACCGGTCTCAGCTTGACCGTATGGGGACGGAACTTGACCGATGAAGACTATGCCGTCTCAGGCTATGGCTTTATCGGATATGACACATTCCGTTCCGACCCGCGCACCTATGGCGTGCGGATCGGCTACGAGTTCTAGAAATCAACCCGGGCAGTCGCCATAATCGAAGCGGAGTGCCCGGAAATTGACTGGGTCCCCGTTCGAATAATTCAACGCATAGTAAGGCTCGGTCTCGGTGACACAGAGGCGCATCTGGTCGGCCTGAGCGCGCAAATGGCGGATCTCGTCTTCGATCGGCGGCTCGGCCTTGCGATCCTCGAAATTGACGAGATAGACAACCGGATAAGCGGACGGGTCTTGAGGCAGGTCGAGCGGGGTTTCCGGCGGGTGGAGATTCTGCGTGCCAAGGGTCAGCACATAGGAGGGCTCGGCATAGCCAAGCGCCAGGATGCGTTCCGGCGGCTGCCAGTCACACGCCTCGCCCGGCACACCGCAGACATCCTCCAGCGCCAGACGCGCCGTTTCGGTCGGCTGCACCCAGACCTGGCTCGGCAGCATGAAGATGCGGATATGCCAGCCGATTGCGACGGCCGCATAGATGGCGAACATGGCAGCATTGCACTCATGGCGCCGGCTGAACTCGATGATGGCAACTCCACAAAGGCCAAAGCCGATCCACCAGAACCAAAGTGGGAACGCCCGATAATCCGCCCATGATGCGAGCACGTCTTCGGGAAAGGCTGTCGAGAAATCGCCCGCCGTTTCCGCCATGAAATAGGTTGTCACACCGGGGAATGAGGCGGCAAGTAAGAGGATCGCCCCCAACGCGAACAGGATCAGGGACGCCCATCGCGTGACGGGCCACAATTCCCCTTCCATCATTTTAGCCGCTGCATAGCCTGCGAGCAGTCCGAAGGCAGGATAGGCCGGAAGGATGTAGTGACTGAGTAGGGTCGGCATCAGTTCGAAGAAGGCATAGGTCAGGACCGCCCAGGCCACGAGCATGCGGACCGCGCGCGTCTCGTCAGGTATGATCGCTTCTCCGACCGGATGCTTCGCCATCCATGTGTCGCGCCCCGACACCCACCAGAAATAGGCGAGCAAGACTGCTGGCCATGCTGGCAGCGGCTTGAGGGTGGCAATTGTGTTCAGCGCTTGTGCTGCCAGTCCCGTTCCTGCCGGGCGCGGCAGGAAGGGCAGCAGATAACTCAAGATCAACAAGACCGCGAACAATGCCGCGCCCACCAACAAAACGTGCTTCAGCCATGCCGCGCCTTGCGGCTTGATGGGCTTCAACGTCTTCCACGCCGCCACAAAGCCGGGAATGATGAACAGGGTCGCCGGGAAGAACCAGGCCGGAATATGGGTAAGATGGTAGAATGGCCAGCCACCATGCCCCTCAGAGGCGCCGGTGAACTTGTCTTTCAGATCCTTGCCGACCGCGCCCTTGATGTATTGCCCATCAGTCGCAGCCTGAATCCAGAGAAACCAGGGCAGCACCATTGCCACGAAAATCGCTGGCCCCGGCCACCAGAGCAAAACGCGCCACCAGTCGCCTCCCTTACCATCTGTCGCCTTGGCCCAAACCCATGCCCCGATCCCGGCATAGGCGGCCACCATCGGCGTCACTGGCCCCTTGATCAGGAAGCTGGTGCCCATGCAAAACCAGAAGAGCAGCGCCATCTTTTTCGACTGGTCACGGCGCATATAAAGGCGCGCAAGCGCACCTATACTGAGCGTTGTCAGGAAAACGAGCATTCCGTCTGTTTTCGAGATGTGCGCTTCCGATGTCAGAAGGAGCGTCGCGCCGAACAAGGCTGAGCCGACAAAGCTGGCCCTTCGCCCAACCAGGACCAGTCCGGCCCAGAAACAGGCAAGCGTTCCGAAGGCGGCCCCCAACCAGCTCGGCACGCGATAGGTCCAGATCTGCTTTGCCTCGGGCCCCGTAAACACTGCCGTCGAGGCGGCCTGCAGCCAGTGAATGCCTGCCGGCTTCTTGTTGCGCAGCTCATCCTGATACTGGATGCGGATATAATCCTGCTCCTCCAGCATTTCCTTCGAGGCCTGCGCAAACCGGCTCTCATCCCTGTCGAGGGCAGGCAAATTGAACACGCCGGGCGCGGCAGCGCCGAATGTAAGGATGAACAGGACGAACCAGGGTTTCCAGCCGGTGGAAAGTCGATCAAGCAAAGTCATGATTGCCATTTACCTTGTTCATGTCCGCGCGTCTTCAGGGTTTTGCGCTGAGATTCCTAGCGTGACAAATGCGCCGCAGGGCTCGCCTTGCGTCAAATCGCTTTGTATGAGCGTGCGAAACCTGCCTCGCGCGCTCGCGAGCCCCTGCCTGAAAGGTGCCAGCCGTGGCCCAGTCGCTTGAATTTTCCATCGTTGTTCCGGTTCATAATGAATCCGGCAATGTCGAATCCCTGATCACCGAGATTCACCGCGCGCTCGATGGGCGCGCATTCGAAATGGTGTTCGTCGATGATGCGTCGACCGATGACACGCGGGCACGCCTGATCGAACTGAAGGAGCGCTTTCCGATGTTGCGCGTGATCGGGCACCGCAACAATGCCGGGCAGAGCCGGGCCATCCGTTCCGGAATAATGGCGGCGCGCGCGCCGGTGATTGGCACGCTGGATGGCGATGGACAGAACGATCCAGCCGATCTGCCAGACCTGTACCGCCAGCTGACGCGGGCAGATGCGCCGGAATCGCTGAAAATGGTTATGGGCCGCCGCACCAAGCGTAAAGACACTGCCTGGAAGCGGTTTGGCAGCAGTTTTGCCAACAAGATCCGCAAACGCCTGCTGCGGGATGATTGCGACGATGCCGGCTGTGGCGTGAAGGCGATCTATCGGGAAGCCTTCCTGAGGTTGCCCTATTTCGATCATATCCATCGCTACGTCCCTGCCCTGATGCAGGCCGAAGGCTTCGATGTGGAATATCGCGACGTGAATCATCGCGAGCGTCGTAGCGGAACATCGAACTATACGAATTTTGGCCGATTGGCCGATGCCCTGTCCGATTTGCGGGGCGTTATGTGGTTGGTCCGCCGTCGGCGCAATCCGGGCGGCATGGACGAGCTTTAGCCGTAGGTCGCGACAGCGATACAGATTTCGCCATCCTCATCGAAAATAAAAGTTTCAGCCGCGTTCTGGCCGCGATGGTTGGTGTAAAGCAACGTGATCGCGTCTGATCCGGTCAACACGTCTTCCAGTTCAAAATACAGATCACTCGCGCTGGCCATTGCGGCCTGCCAGTATTTGCGCAGCCCCGCTTTTCCAGTCAGGAAATCCTCATCCGTCCCCATCACCAGCGCAATGCGCGGCGAATGGAACACGACCCCGTCGGCATAGTGCGACAGCACAGCGTCGAGGTCGTGATCATTCCAGGCTGCTACCCATTCACGGGCAAACGAATCAGCGTCCGGTCTGGCCATACGGCCTGTTACTAGGCTTGGCCGTTTACCGCCAGAACATCTTCAACCGTTCGGAGACCCGGCTTTGGTGAGGTCACCAGAACAGCCATGTTTCCAGGCAGATGTTTGTTGTCCAGCATCTTGTCGTGCGCGGCCGGAATGTCTTCCCACGGGAAGACTTCGGACATGCCCGGATCAATGCGCCGATTGATCACCAATTGGTTCGCGGCGCTTGCCTGTTTCAGGTTTGCGAAATGGCTGCCCTGTACCCGCTTCTGCCGCATCCAGAGGAAGCGCGCATCCATGGTCAGGTTGAAGCCGGTCGTGCCGGCGCAGATGACGACCATGCCGCCACGCTTCACAACGAACACAGACACAGGGAAAGTCGACTCACCCGGATGTTCGAACACGATGTCGACATCCTTCTTGTCAGTGAGTTCCCAGATCGCCTTGCCGAACTTTCGGCTCTCTTTCATATAGTCATTGAATTCCGGACCATTCACCGTTGGCAGCTGCCCCCAGCAATTGAAGTCCTTGCGGTTGAGCACGCCTTTGGCACCGAGACTGAGCACATGCTCTTTCTTGTCATCGCTTCCGACAACCCCAATCGCGTTCGCCCCCGTGACAGCACAAAGCTGGACACCGAAGCTGCCAAGGCCGCCCGAGGCGCCCCAGACAAGGACATTGTCTGCCGGCTTCACGATGTGCGGGCGGTGGCCGAACAGCATGCGGTAGGCTGTGGCAAGCGTCAGTGTGTAGCAGGCGCTCTCTTCCCAGGTCAGATGCTTGGGGCGCGGCATGCATTGGCGCGCCTGCACGCGGCAGAATTGGGCGAAGGAGCCGTCTGGAGTTTCGTAGCCCCAGATACGCTGACTGGGCGAGAACATCGGGTCGCCGCCATTACATTCCTCGTCGTCGCCATCATCCTGGTTGCAGTGGATGACCACTTCGTCACCCGGCTTCACGCGTGTCACTTTGCGACCGACAGCCCATACGATCCCGGACGCGTCGGACCCTGCAACGTGGAAATCCTGCTTGTGAACGTCGAATACGGACATCGGCTCGCCAAGTGCGGCCCAGATGCCATTATAGTTCACGCCAGCTGCCATCACGAGGACCAGCACTTCGTCGGAATCGATTTCCGGAACCGGAACCTGTTCCAGCTGCATCGCCGTTGACGGACGCCCGTGACGGTCGCGGCGGATCGCCCAGGCGTGCATCATCTTCGGAACGTGGAACTCCGGCGGGATCTCGCCGAGCTCGTAAATATCTTTGGTTTCCCTTGCCATGGCAGGGGGGCCCTCCTCCTTGATTACATTTCCGGGATGGTCCGGCGCACAATTATTCGTGGCTTCACAAACCACCCGGTTCCCGCCACCTTGGCCGCTGAACGAAGAGCTTGCAAGAATTTTGTTGCGCTGCACAAATTTCGAAAAAGGGGCGTTGCAATCATGTCTATCGGCGACACGGTTTATCTGAACGGAGTCTTCACCCAGCGGAAAGACGCCCTGATCTCCCCGCTGGACCGGGGATTCCTGTTTTCCCACGCAGCCTATGAAGTGACCGCTGTTTACGGCGGAAAACTGATCGATTTCGAAGGTCATGTGTCGCGCCTCGGCAACACGCTGGAAGCAATTTCGATCCCTAACCCACATGACGCGGCCGCGTGGGAGGACATTCACAGCCAGTTGATCGCCCGCAACGGCCTTTCAGAGGGACTGATCTATCTCGAAGTTTCAGCAGGCGCCTACGACTCCCGGGATTTTGCTGGCCCGGAGACCTTCACACCCACAATTTTCCTGTATGCGGATCATCGCCCCCTGATCAGTGAGAAAGCCGAGCAGGGCATTCGCGCCATCTTCCTGAACGACATTCGCTGGCGTCGGCGCGATATCAAGACAACTCAGCTCCTGTCGCAGGCCCTCGCCTACCGCGCTGCGCGCGAAGCCGGCGCCGAAACCGCGTTCATGGTCGAGGACGGCCACGTCACCGAAGCGGCCTCCGCCAATACTTGGATCGTGACCGAGGAGGGCCGGATCATCACGCGCAATCTGTCCAGCGACATACTGCCCGGAATTACGCGCGCCCATGTCATTGCCCGGCTTCGCAATCAGGGACTGGATATCGAGGAGCGCGCCTTCACACCGGATGAGGCATACGCTGCCAAGGAGATTTTCACGACCTCAGCGGGGGCTATGATTGCGCCTGTCATACAGCTGGAGGATCGACCGGTCGGCACCGGCAAGCCGGGTCCTGTTACGCGGCAAGTACAGCGCCTCTATTATGAGGCGATTGGCGCTGATGTGGAAAAGGTCGCGGCTTGGGCTTTGGCCTGAAGCGAGTGACGCACTTTGAGGGCCAGGATCATACTGGCCAACAGCAGCGTGACGCTATTGGCCACGATCATGGGGAGCGATCCCAGCAGAATGCCATAGACCAGCCAGCCTGCGACGCCGGTAGTGAACATCGCATACATGATCAGCGATATCCCATCAGTCCTTCCGGTGCGAATGACCATCAGGGCCTGAGGCAGGAAAGACAGGGTCGTCAGAGCTGCGGCCATCAGGCCAATCATGTCAGACATTGAGGGGAAATTCCTTTAGAGCCTGCGCCATATAGCCGATTTGCAGCCCTCACGAAACCGCCTGGAAACGCATGGTGCTCATGAATGTTTGCGGTAACGAGACCATACCCGTTTCAGTCGCGGTCGATCACTTCGCCTTCGATGATTTCACCCGGCCCTTCGCCAGCCTGAGACGCCCCGCCCGGCGGCGTGATATTGGCGTTCATCTGGGCCATGACACTCGACACTTCCCGGGTCGCCATGCGCGCGCTGATGGCATTGGCCAGCAGAGCAACGCCAGCCACGGCAAAAAAAAGACCAAGATCAGTCAGACCGAGCCCCCGCGCCAGAATGGTCTCACGAAACAGAGCGAGCACGCCAAGGCTGACAATGAACAGGCCAGCCAGAAAGCCTGCTCGCACAGCAAAGCCGGGCAATAATCCCGTGATGGCGGGGTACCCCTCATTCCCGGACAACCGGTGCAGTCGAAACCGCTCGACCCAGCTGACCGCCAACATGCCCGCTGCGAGCAAGGCGACCATGAGCACACTACGCTCCATCAGCGCTGCAATCACCACACCGACCGGAAAGGCCAGGATAGCGACAATCCGCAAAAGCAGGGCAGTCTGGATCACATTGGTCGGTGGGTTCACGGCAATCTCCTCTCGCCTACATCTGGTTGTTCAGACATCCTGACGCAAGCAGCAGCGCTTGCCTTGTGACGTTGCACGCGGCATGCTGCGCCGCAACATAACAAGGGGAGAATTCCGTGGCAGACATGGATAAAGCATACCAGCACGCACCGGACCGCCCGTGGATTTTCCGGACCTATGCCGGACATT
>Ga0105235_100111_pt1 | contig 35747 bp, 31 predicted proteins | sample Virmet3819_2500_FD_90059 | JGI IMG/M metagenome (GOLD analysis project Ga0105235, IMG submission 90059) | Marine viral communities from the Southern Atlantic ocean transect to study dissolved organic matter and carbon cycling - metaG 3819_2500 | ecosystem: Environmental > Aquatic > Marine >... | reverse complement strand
GTATATATAAATATTTTACTTATTTTTTCTTTTCTTTTATTTCTAATTAGATATGTAGTCATATTGGGCCGTGTATTTCCTGCTGATAAGAGAGTGGTGGTTTTTGGGAAGTCCTACAATAACGCCGATGAGATTATATTGGATTATAATTTTATGAAAGATCTTATTTTTCGAGATTTTGAGTCTTGCTCGGAAAATAAAGACATACAAGATAGACTTAAATTGGCGAAACGATCTCTGATTCTTTGTATTATTTTTGGTGCGTTATTGTGGCTTTTTCTGGTTTTTAATAAATTTTTCTAGCGTTGGCTGGTGGCGATTGTTGCGAGTAATGTTTGAAAAGGAGCGTTCGAGTGGAGCTGTTTTTCATAGTTTTAGTAATGCTTACTTTTTGTTTTAATATTAAATATATAATTAATGTTCGCAGTGTTTATAATTTATTGGGTCGAGGGAATGTGGAGATAGGCGGGAGAATTTACTCTACGCATTATCGTATGGCGCGGGATTTTTATTTTTTAAAGCATTTGTTATTTGGCATTGATGAGCATTGTGGCGCATTGGAGAAAAGACTGCGATCTGCAAAAATGTCAATGATTCTTACATTTATTTTTGGTTTGGCGTCATTTTTTTTTCATATGGCTTACGGTTTGATTAATGGCAGGATGATGTTTGTGTGATTTAAACATCTTTGTGAATGGAAGCAAGTTTATCTGCGATAAAGCGTTAATTGCTAGAGTTTATATTGAATAAACCCCATCGGTCTTGGAGCTAAGTGCATCTTTGCGTGGATAAGGCTACCCTGATACCTTTTGGATATGCCCGATGACCGCAAGGTGATCGGGCTTTTTTGTGAGTGAGAGTTTGTGGGGGTGAGGGCGTAAGCGCGTATACAGAACCCCCGCGCTAAACGTAGTTGTGGCGACGGAGTCGTGAGGTGAGGGGGCGCGGGAGGCAGATACAAAAAACCCCACCGAAGTGGGGTTTTGCAACACGCAGTGTCGCGGGGATTAGGCTGCGAAGTTAGCGGCAGCAAATTCCCAGTTCACCAAGTTCCAGAAGCCTTCAAGGTACTTGGGGCGCGCATTGCGGTAGTCGATGTAGTAGGCGTGCTCCCAAACATCGGCGGTAAACAATGGCGTTTGGCCGTCGCGAGCGATAGGTGTGTCAGCGTCGTCGGTGTTAACGATTTCGAGGCTGCCATCGCTGTTTTTTACCAGCCAGGTCCAGCCAGAGCCGAAGTTGCCGACCGCGCTAGCGTTGAAAGCGGCTTTGAACTCGTCGAAGGAGCCAAATTTGGCATCGATGGCTGCCGCCAGCTCGCCAGTGGGTGCGCCGCCGCCATTGGGGCTCAGGCTGTTCCAGTAGAAAGTGTGGTTCCACACCTGGGCTGCTTGGTTGAACAGGCCGCCACTTGCCGATTTGATGATTTCTTCCAGTGACTTGCCTTCGTTATCGGTACCGGCCGTCAGTTCGTTCAGCTTGGTCACGTAGGCGTTGTGGTGTTTGCCGTGGTGAAAGTCCAGAGTTTCAGCTGAAATGTGGGGCTCAAGTGCGTTTTTGTCGTAAGGCAGTGCAGGTAATTCAAAAGCCATGTGGGTCTCTCCTGACGTTTAGTGGGTGTTTACGGTGTCGAGGGCGTATTTTCGCCCGCGTTATCTCTACGGTGTTGGACGCCGATCTGTGCCGGAGTTCCAATAACTTAATTTATGTCCAGCGCCAGCCGCCAAGGTCTTGCCAGCGATTAACGATCTGGCAAAACAATTCTGCGGTCTTTTCCGCGTCGTACGCGGCGCTGTGCGCTTCATTGTTGTCAAACTCAATGTCGGCCAGTTGGCAGGCCCGGGCCAGTACGGTGTGTCCGTAGGCCAGGCCTGACAAGCTGGCAGTATCCATCACCGAAAACGGGTGGAAGGGGTTGCGTTTTATGCCGCAGCGGTTAATCGCGGCCATCACAAACCCCAGGTCAAAGTGGGCGTTGTGCCCTACCAGCACTGCGCGAGTGCAGTCGTGGGCTTTGACTTGCTGGCGGATTTTCTTCAGCAGCTCGCCCATCACGGTGACTTCTTTCTCGGCTTGTCGGTCAGGGTGATGGGGGTCGATACCGGTAAATTCAAGGGCGGCGGTCTCTAAATTCGCGCCTTCGAAGGGTTCGATGTTGTAGCTGAGTGTCTCATCGGGCTCGAGGTTGCCCGCGTCATCCATTCTTAGCAGGGTGGCAGCAATTTCCAAGATACCGTCGGTGTGACAATTGAAACCGCCGGTTTCAACGTCAATAACGACAGGCAGAAACCCGCGAAATCGCTGTGCAATCAAGCTTTTATCGCCATTCATTACTTAAGCTACCTGCCAGCGCAGGGTTTCTCCGGCGCGGAGCGGACGTACCGTATCGTCCCCCAATGGCAGTGCCTCAGGGGCTTGCCAGTCGGCTTTTTGTAAGGTGATTTGATCCTGGTTGCGTGGTAGACCATAGAAGTCCGGGCCGTGGAAGCTTGCGAAGGCCTCTAGCTTATCCAGTGCACCGGCTGCCTCGAACGCTTCCGCGTACATCTCTATGGCCGCGTAGGCGGTATAGCAACCGGCACAGCCGCAATCGGCCTCTTTGCGATGGCGGCCGTGGGGGGCGGAGTCGGTGCCGAGGAAAAATTTCGGGCTGCCCGAGGTTGCCGCCGCAATAAGCGCCTGTTGGTGGCGGTTGCGCTTCAAAATGGGCAAGCAGTAGTAGTGCGGGCGAATGCCGCCAGCAAGCATGTCGTTGCGATTGTAGAGCAAATGGTGGGCGGTAATTGTTGCGGCGACGTTCTCGCCGGCACTGGCGACGAATTCGGCGGCATCTGCAGTGGTAATGTGCTCCAGAACGACTTTCAGCGAGGGAAAGGCGGCGACAATACGTTTGAGGTGGCGCTCAATAAATTCTGCTTCGCGGTCGAAGATGTCGATATCGGCATCGGTGACTTCGCCATGGACCAGCAGTGGCATACCCTGCTTCGCCATTTCATCCAGCACCGGCCACAGGCCATCGACGTCGGTGACGCCAGCGTCGGAGTTGGTTGTGGCGCCCGCGGGATATAGCTTCGCCGCATAAACCAGACCAGATGCCTTGGCCTCGGCAATATCGGCCGGCTGGGTACGGTCTGTAAGGTAGAGCACCATTAGCGGGGTGAAGCTCGCTCGCTCGGCCGGGATCGCTGCGAGAATGCGCTCGTGATAGGCGCGTGCTTCATCGAGCTTGCGAACCGGCGGGGTAAGATTCGGCATCACAATGGCGCGGCCAAAATAGCGGCTCGCGTCACTAACTGTCTGTGTCAGGGCATCGCCATCGCGCAGGTGGATATGCCAATCATCGGGGCGGGTAATGTGCAGGGTTTGCATGCTTGAGCCTGTGCTGTGTAGAGCCGAAATGCTACAGGATTCAGGGGCTTGATTAAAGTCACTGCGGGGCAACAGCGCTTTGTTTTGCGTGTGCTTCGCGCTCTGTGGCACTCTAGATAGCAGATTAGGAGCGGTAGCGAGTTCAGTGATAAATTCCCTTAGTCTTATTGGTATGCCCGCCTGTGGTAAGTCCACGCTCGGGCGGCATATAGCCCGGCGCACCGGGTTGCGGTTTGTGGATGGCGATCGGCTTATCGAGCAGCGTGAAGGCCAGACACTGGCGCAGTTACTAGCGCAAAGAGGGTATTTAGGCCTGCGTGAAGCCGAGGAGCGTGCATTATTGGCGGAGGATTTTTCCGGGGTGGTGCTCGCAACCGGCGGAAGCGCCGTATACAGCCAGCCGGTGATGGAGAAACTGCACCGCCTGGGGCCTGTGGTCTTTATTGATGTTACAGAGAGCGAGCTGGCCAAGCGGCTGGGGAGTTTTGCCGAGCGCGGCGTTGCCTGTGCACCGGGAACAGATTTATCGGCCCTGTACGCCGAACGCCAGCCCTTATATGAACGCGAGGCCGATGTGCGCGTGGCGGCGCTGGACCGGGGCGAGCAGCAGCTGGTGGAAGAAATTTTGTTGGCAGCGGCCGAATGGCAACAACGCCAGAGCAACACCAAAGAATAAGGAGGGGCGGATGCCCATCAAGCGACATACCTGTATTGAAATATGCAAGGAAGATCTGAAGTTTTCCGGCGCTCACTTTACTATCTTTTCGGCGACCGACCGCGAGCGGCTGCACGGCCATAATTTTCGGGTTAGCCTCGACCTGACCGCGGAGGTGGGTGAGGACGGTATGTGCTTTAGCTACGTGGAGATTAAAAAACGTCTGCGCAAGCTGTGCGCAGAGTTAGATGAGTACACGCTGCTGCCCGCGCAGTCCCCGTATATGCGGGTCGAAGAACAGGGCAAGTACTATCGCGCCGAATTTAACGGTGAGGAGTTGCTGTTTTTAAAGGCCGACACCTTACTGCTGCCATTGCGCAACACCACGGTTGAAGAGTTTGCTCGCTATGTGCTGGAGCGCCTGCTCGACGACGCCCCCTTCATTGATGGCAATGAGATCAGCGAGTTGGTGATGAAGGTTTCCTCGGGCCCGGGTCAGTGGGGCTCTGCAAGCTGGACTCGCGATTGATTCGGCGATTGTGAATGGAAAGGTATTGTGAATAAATTAGTAGTAATCAGTGGTGGAAGCCAGGGCATAGGCCGCGCGACAGTGGAGCGCTTTTTGGCGGAAGGGTACCGGGTAATCAACCTGTCGCGGCGGTCGCTGGACATTGAGGGCGTTCTCCAGTTGTCGGTGGACATGGGGCGCATCGATTGGCTAGAGGGTATGGCCGCGGAGGCGCTCAGTATTGCTGCAGAAAGTGCCGACGAAATCGTGTTGATCCACAATGCTGCGCGGCAAGACAGCGATACCGTTGCCACACTAGCCGCCGAGAATTTTGCCGCGGTACTGCAGATCAATTTGGTCGCCCCGCAGCAGCTCAATGCCGTGCTGATTCCCTATATGAAACCGGGGTCATCAATTTTGTATGTGGGGTCAACCCTCGCTGAAAAAGCCGTGCGCGGCTGCGCTTCCTACGTGGCCAGTAAACATGGTCTGGTGGGACTGATGCGAGCAACGGTGCAGGACTTGGCCGGCACCGGTATCCACAGTGCCTGTGTTTGCCCCGGTTTTACCGATACCGCCATGCTGCGCGGGCACATCAACAACGACCCAGAGGTGATTGCCGCAATCACCGCCAATGTGTCGGCTGGGCGCTTGATAGATCCGCAAGAAATTGCCGGTACCTTGTATTTTTGTGCGCGCTCTCCGGTGATTAGTGGCGCGGTAATCCATGCCAATCTTGGCCAGATAGAACACTAGCATTTCTCCGCCCGCAGTAAATTTTACTGCGGCACTTTCCCCGCGTTTTTACGGTCTACACTAGTTGTAGGCCGAGCGTTTTCCTAAGCACTCTATTGGCACATGCACTAGCCACACTTCGGTAATCGCGTAGTCTTTTTTTGTGGATCGAAGTAGATGATCTCTGCGTAGCAGAGTAGAGTGAAGACGCATACACATGAAACTGTCGTCGCGCTACATCGCGAGTGGAATGTCAGCGACGTGGCGTTAACGCAGAAAGGAGATTGCACCGATGGGTATCCTTGATAACGTCCGCGAGCAATATCTGAAGGCGAAGGACGAGGAGATGTCATTGACTGACTACCTCGAGCTTTGTCGCAGCGATCCGCTTGCTTACGCCACCCCGGCTGAGCGAATGTTGGCTGCCATTGGCGAGCCAGAACTTGTAGATACCCGCAGTGACCCTCGACTTTCACGAATTTTTTCCAATCGATTGATCGCCCGCTATCCAGCCTTTGAAGAGTTTTACGGCATGGAAGATGTGATCGCGCAGATCGTCGCATTTTTCAAACATGCCGCGCAGGGCCTGGAAGAACGCAAACAGGTGCTATATCTGCTTGGCCCGGTAGGCGGTGGTAAATCGTCGATCGCCGAGCGGCTGAAAAAATTGATGGAAGCCTACCCGATCTACGCCTTGAAAGGCTCGCCCATTAATGAATCGCCGCTGTCGTTGTTTGACCCCCAGCGCGACGGTAAACAGCTTGAAGAAGAATACGGTATTCCCGAGCGCTATCTCAGTGGCCTGGCGTCACCTTGGGCGATTAAGCGCCTGGACGAGTATGAAGGCGACCTTAGCCAGTTCCGCGTTGTGCGCATTCAGCCCTCAGTGTTAAAGCAAGTGGCGATTACCAAAACTGAGCCAGGCGATGAGAACAATCAGGACATTTCCACTCTGGTCGGCAAGGTGGACATTCGCAAGCTCGAGAGCTACGCGCAAGACGATCCCGATGCCTATTCCTACTCCGGCGGCCTGTGCCTGGCGAATCAGGGCATGCTTGAGTTTGTCGAGATGTTCAAAGCGCCTATCAAAATGCTGCATCCCCTGCTGACGGCGACGCAAGAAGGAAACTACAAGGGCACCGAGGGCTTCTCCGCCATTCCCTTTCAGGGCGTAATACTCGCTCACTCCAACGAATCCGAGTGGCAGAGCTTTCGCAACAACAAGCACAATGAGGCATTTCTAGACCGGGTATACATCGTCAAAGTGCCCTACTGTTTGCAGGTGTCAGAAGAGGTAAAAATTTATCAGAAGTTGCTGCGCCACAGCTCCCTGGCCGATGCGCCATGTGCGCCGGGAACGCTGGAAATGCTCGCACAGTTCTCGGTGTTGACGCGTCTTGGCGAGCCGGAGAACTCCAGTATTTATTCCAAAATGCGTGTTTACGACGGTGAGTCACTGAAAGACACCGATCCGGCGGCGAAGTCCTTCCAGGAGTACCGCGATTATGCCGGTATCGATGAGGGCATGACCGGGATGTCAACGCGCTTTGCTTTCAAGGTACTGTCGGCAGTATTTAACTATGACAACGCCGAGATAGCGGCTAACCCCGTGCACCTCATGTATGTGCTTGAGCAGCGCATTATGCGCGAGCAGCTGCCCGAGGATGTGCAGCGTACCTACCTAGAATTTATCAAGGGCTGGCTCGCGGTGCGCTACGCTGAATACGTGGGTAAAGAAATTCAAACGGCCTATTTGGAGTCATATTCAGAGTACGGCCAGAATATTTTTGATCGCTACGTGACCTTTGCGGATTACTGGATTCAGGACGAAGATTACCGAGATCCGGAAACCGGCGCGATCTTTGACCGCGCCACCTTGAACGGTGAACTGGAGAAAATTGAAAAACCCGCCGGGATCGCCAACCCGAAAGATTTCCGCAATGAAATCGTTAACTTCGTGCTGCGTGCTCGCGCTCAAAATGAGGGCCGCAACCCGAACTGGACGAGCTATGAAAAACTGCGCGAAGTGATAGAGAAGAAAATGTTTTCCAGCACTGAAGAGCTGCTGCCAGTCATTTCCTTTAATGCCAAAGCCTCCGATGAGGACCAGAAAAAGCACGAAAACTTTGTTACCCGCATGGTCGAGAAGGGCTACACACCCAAGCAAGTACGTTTGTTGTCAGAGTGGTATCTGCGCGTACGCAAAGCTGGCTAGTTAACACTGCCACGTCGAAAGCAAGGTGCGAATATGTCGATGATTATTGACCGCCGCCTGAACGACCGCAACAAAAATGCGACGAACCGTGCGCGGTTTATCAGGCGATATAAATCCCAGCTAAAGCGCTCTGTGGCAGACGTTGTCGCCGAGCGCTCCATCACCGATATGGGGCGTGGTGGCGAGGTGGGAATCCCGGTAAAAGATATTTCCGAACCGAAGTTCCGTATTGGCCAGGGTGGCGACCGGGAGATGGTTCACCCTGGCAACCACAGTTTCTCCCCCGGAGATCGCATCGCTAAACCCCAAGGGGGCGGAGGCGGCGAAGGCGAGGGCGGGGACGGCCAGGGTGAAGGCGGTGAGGGACAGGATAACTTTATGTTTACCCTGTCAAAAGAGGAGTTTATGAACCTCTTTTTCGACGACCTGGAACTGCCACGTTTAGCGCGTAATGTGCTGGGTGACGCTAAACAATTCACTTTTCGTCGCGCGGGTTATACCCCGTCGGGGGTGCCGTCTAACTTGTCGGTGCGACGCAGCCTGCAAAATGCCATGGCCAGGAAGATCGCACTGGCGGCACCGCTGAAACGAGAACTGCGTGAGCTTGAGGAAAGCGGTGCTGATCCACAAGAAATTCAAGACTTAAAAGACCGCATTGATCGCATTCCCTTTTTGGATGAGTACGACCTCCGCTTCCGGCATAAAGTTAAGGAGCCCAAGCCAATTAGTCGCGCGGTTATGTTTTGTTTGATGGATGTGTCGGCGTCGATGTCGGAACAAAAAAAGGACCTGGCCAAGCGCTTTTTTACCTTGCTGTATTTGTTCCTCAATCGAAAATATGAACATGTCGAGCTGGTATTTATTCGGCATACGTCAAACGCCGAAGAAGTTGACGAACACGCATTTTTTCACGACCCGCAAACCGGCGGTACGGTAGTGATGTCGGCGCTTAATTTGGCCGAAGAAATTATTAAAGATCGCTATGCGCCAGACCAGTGGAATATATACGGCGCGCAGGTGTCAGATGGCGACGCCTTTGGCAGCGACCCGCAACGCAGCGCGGCTAAGTTGCGCGACGATATTTTGCCGCACTGCCGCTACTACGCCTACGTAGAGGTGCCGGACAATGCCAGCAGCATCACGCCGCTGGGTGCCGCCTACAGCCAAATCCACAGCGAAAATTTTGCGGTCGCCAAAGTAATGGGGCGGCGCGATGTCTATCCAGTACTGCGGGAATTATTCCAGCGGGAGGCGGCGTGAGCGAGACGGTGAAAGACCGCGTATTGTCCCGGGGCGGCGACTGGGATTTTGACCTGCTGCGCAGCTACGACCGCGAGATAGCGAGCATCGCCAAAGAGTTTGGCTTAGATACTTATCCTAATCAAATTGAGGTGATTGCGTCTGAGCAAATGCTGGATGCCTACGCGTCTGTGGGTTTGCCTATCAGCTACACCCACTGGAGCTACGGCAAGGAGTTTATTCGTAATGAAGAAGCCTATCGGCGCGGAATGCGTGGCTTGGCTTATGAGCTGGTGATTAATTCTGACCCCTGCATTGCCTATTTGATGGAAGACAATAGTATGCCGATGCAGGCCTTAGTCATTGCCCACGCCTGCTATGGACACAATTCCTTTTTTAAAGGGAATTACCTGTTTAAGCAGTGGACCAGCGCCGATGCGATTGTCGATTACATGGTATTTGCTCGTAAGTATATTTTTGAGTGCGAGCAAAAATATGGCATTGATCGTGTTGAAGAAACCCTCGATGCCTGTCATGCCTTGATGGATCATGGTGTGGACCGCTACCACCGGCCCTCACCACTTTCAGCGCAGGATGAATTGCGTCGTCAGCATGAGCGCGCAGAACATGCGCGCAAGCAGTTTGATGATATTTGGCGAACATTGCCGCGCAAGGAAAAGCAGGGCGATGACGATGCCCCCGCTGAGTCTGCGAATTTTCCCCCTGAGCCCCAGGAAAACTTGCTGTACTTTATCGAAAAATATTCACCCACCCTGGAAACGTGGCAGCGTGAGATCGTTCGGATCGTGCGTAAGCTTGCGCAGTATTTCTACCCGCAGGGTATGACTAAGGTGATGAACGAAGGGTGGGCGACGTTTTGGCACTATACCTTGCTCAACACCCTGTACGACCGCGGTTTGGTTGATGACGGCTTTATGTTCGAGATTCTTCAGTCTCATACCAATGTGGTTATGCAGCCGGGCTTTGATCACCCCGCGTACAGCGGCATTAACCCCTACGCTCTGGGTTTTGCCATGTTCCGCGACTTGCGCCGTATCTGCGAGTCACCGGATGCTGAGGACCGCGCCTGGTTTCCCGATATTGCGGGGCGAGATTGGCGCGAAGTGCTTGATTTTGCGATGCGTAACTACAAAGACGAGTCGTTTATCGCGCAGTATTTGTCGCCAAAATTAATCCGCGAGTTCCACCTTTTTGCCATAGCAGATCAAGCGAAAAACGACTTTGTCGAGGTGGCAGCAATTCACAATGACGAGGGCTATCGTGACGTCCGGCGCCTGCTGTCACGGCAATACAATCGCGATATTTTGGTGCCTGACATCCAGGTACTTCGCTATGAGCACATGGGCGACCGCTCACTGCTGCTGCGATACACCCGGCTGCGCGACAGACCGCTTACCGACGATGCCAAAGAAGTGCTGAAGCATTTATCTAAGCTGTGGGGCTTTACGGTCAGCATGGAAGTGTTTGACGAGCGCGAGGGCGTTGTCGATCGCATCGATGTCAGCCCAGCGCGCTAATGCCTAGCAGCGAGTGCTAATTAGCGGCCGCTGAACTCGGGCTTGGTTTTATCAAAAAATGCATTTACCGCCACCATGTGATCCTCTGTTTGGTGGCACTGGGCCTGAACATCGGCGCAAACGCTCAGGAAATCGTCCAGCTCCTGGCGTTGTGCAAGCTTCATTAGACGTTTGGTTTGCCTAAGTGCTTGTGGCGGCTTGCTGGCATAGGTGTTTGCATAGCCTTGGGCGCAGGACAAGAGTGTGTCGTCTGAGACCTTTTCCAATAACAGGCCCAGAGCCAGTGCTTCCTCTGCCTCAATAATACGTCCGCTGAAGCTCAACTCGGCGGCACGTTGGTAGCCCACTAAACGCTGCAGAAACCAGGCCCCGCCGTCACCGGGAATGATCCCCAAATTGATGAAGGTTTCACCAAAGCGGGTACTGTCACAGCCGATACGCAGATCGCACATACAGGCGAGGTCAAAGCCAGCGCCGACCGCAGCGCCATTTACCGCAGCGATGGTAACCACCTCGGCGTTGTGCATTGTTCTTGAGATGCGTTGAATGCCGTTGCGATAGCTGGCGCTGATCTCAGCAGGGTTGCCGCCAAACATACCTTGCTTGTCGCGCATTTCCTTTACATTGCCGCCAGCACTAAAGGCGCGGCCCTCACCAGTGAGAATTAAGCAGGAGATAGCGGGGTTTTGGTTTGCCCAGGTGACGGTATCGCAGATGTCGTCGATGAGCGCGCTGCCCGTTAGGGCGTTGCGGATATCGTCGCGCTGGAAACACAATAGTGCGACTCGCCCGTCCACGGTCAAGGTTGCATCGCGCAGCGTTGGCATGGCCATTTGGTTTTCTCCCTCGTTTACGTCGCGGCAATTATGCCATAGCGGCCGCCATCGATAACGGTGTGTTCACACGGATAGCGAAACACCTTTTACCTTGCCTGCGTATACCTAGTCGGAGGTGACCTATGACGAAATGTGAATTTGACGACCTGAATCATTACCCTGTATCTGAGATCGAGGTGCATTCTCTTGATGGCGGTATGTATGTTCTTTCGGCCATTATTGACGGTGGGAGTTTCCCGATCTATGAACGCGGCAAGAGAATGGTAACGCGGGACATAACAAGCCTGCGAAGACGCCTGGCCGACTGCCGCTGCCAAACGTTTTTTCTAATTCAGCGCAGTGCCTATGACGAAATGCTGGACCAGCCAGTTAAGAGTGAAGAGACGGAAATGCGTATCGCGATAGCGCCGCTCAGCGACGAGCATTTAATTTAAGGCGGGGTGAAGACGGCTGCCGCATTAGCGGCAGCTCTGGCTTAGAAACTCATTTCGCGTGCTTGGGTCGCTTTTAAAACTGCCACCTAGGGCTGTGGTTTGCGTACGTGAGTTAGTGTCCATGACGCCGCGACTTTTCACGCAGTAGTGAATCGCATCGATAGTGACGGCAACATCTTCCGTTTCCAGCAGTGTTTGCAGAGCGACCAACACTTGTTGGGTAAGACGCTCCTGCACCTGCGGCCGTTGTGCAAAGAAACGCACAATACGGTTAATCTTCGACAGTCCAATCACTTTCTCGCCGGGAATATAGGCGACCGTGGCTTCACCATCGATAGTAACGAAGTGGTGCTCGCAGGTGCTTGTTACGCTAACGCCACTGACCTTTACCATTTCTTCGACACGCATTTTGTTGTCGATATTGGTGATTTTCGGAAAGTTGTTGTAATCCAAGCCACAAAAAATTTCATCTACATACATTTTCGCAATCCGCGATGGGGTTTCTTCAAGGCTGTCATCACTGAGGTCGAGGCCGAGGGTTTCCATAACACCCAGCATCAAGTCGGCGATCCGCTGCTTTTTTTGGTCGTCATTCAGTGAGCTTTGGGGGCGCATCGGTGTTTCTAGGCCCGCTTCCAGTAATGCGCTGTGTACGGCATTGGCTTCCTTGGAAATCATGTTTTTGTCTCGTGTTGTTTTTCATCGTTTACGCAATTTACAGATATTTGGTTTCCTGACCGGCAAATCAAGTTAGTACTCGTCTCGGTCGGTTTGTGTCTCAGCCGCAAGCCGCAGTATTTGCGCCTACACTGGTAAGAGGATGGAAAAAGGTGAGGCGAAAAGATGGCCGAACAGAGCGAGCACTGGGCAGCAAACAGTGCTGACTACCAAAGAGCATGCTTGCTGGGCGGGGCGGTAGGTGACGCGCTGGGCGCCCCGGTGCAGTTCTTTAGTCTCGACGATATTGTGCAGCAGTACGGAGAGCGGGGCGTACTCGACTATATGCCGGCCTACGGAAGGAAGGGAGCGGTCACTGACGACACGCAACGCCTTATGTTCACCGCCGAAGGCATACTCCGCTACCGCGTGGCGAGCGCGAGAGGCGAGCAGCCAGATTTGCGAAGTTTTATTCATCGCGCGGACTTACGTTGGCTATCCACGCAGACCACAACCACCACAGGGCAGCAGCGCAGTTTCTTGTTGGCAGAGCGCGGGCTCTACAGTCAGCGAGCAGCGCGCGATAGCTTTCTGGCGGTGTTAAGTAAAAGTCAGCAGGGCGGCGTAACGGCTGACAACCAATACCAGTTTGGTGCCGGTTTGAGCCGAATTGCGCCCCTCGCCGTGCACTTCGTTAGTGATACGCGCAAATTCTGGGGAGAAGCGCTGCGTGCTGATATGTTCTCGCTCAGCGCCGATATCAGCGCTCTGAGTGATGGCCACGTTAATGGTCGTTTAACCGGCGGCGCACTGGGCATACTGTTGCTTGGCTTGTTGTATGGCCACCCGCCTGAGGCGTGCCTGGCGCGGATCGATGAGCAGCTGCGCCTCAACAAGGATAGCCAAGCCTTGCGCCGAGCTATCGATCACGCCGTTGAGTTGGCCAATGCCCAGCCAAACTCGGCCAGTGCTGCAGAATCCCTCTGTGGCGACTCTATGGCCCTGGACGTGTTTTCCGTTGCCTTGTACTCACTGCTGTGCGCCGAGGACTTTGCCTCTGGTCTGGTGCTGTCGGTTAATCACAGTGGTTTAAGTGACAGCTGCGGCGCGTTAGCGGGGCAGTTATTGGGTGCCTGGCGCGGCCTCGATGATATTCCACAGCATTGGCTACAAGACCTTGAGCATAAAGCGCTGCTAGACTGCTTGGCAGCGGACTTTTTGAAGTCCCCCGAAGACCCGCTAATGAAGCAACGTTATGGTGGTTAATTAAGGGAAGGGCGCTCTTTGACTCAAATTGACTTGTCGTCGTTACAACACCCTGTTTTAGAAAAGAAACTCTACCGTCAGCGGCGCGACCAACTCCAGCTCGATCTAATGGCTTTGCAGCTGCAATTATACCGAAGCCGACGCCGTGCAATACTCGTGGTAGAGGGCCCGGATGCGGCGGGGAAAGGGGGCTTTTTGCGACGTGCCCTGCGGTATATGGATCCCCGAGGGGTGCGGGTCCATGCCATTGGGCCCCCGGATGCCATAGAGGCGGGTCAGCACTACCTGCAGCGATTTTGGCGGCGCCTGCCTACCTCCGGACAATTGTGTGTATTCGACCGCTCGTGGTACGGGCGTATTCTGGTGGAACATGTCGAGCACGGATACAACGAGCGGGAGCGTGCGTGTCGCGAGATAGCCGAATTTGAAAGGATGTTAGTTGACGACCAGATTATGGTGGTTAAGGTGCTGTTTTATATCGATAAAGAAACGCAGCGCAATCGTTTGTTGACCCGTTTGGAAAGCCCGGAGAAACATTGGAAGATCACCGACGCTGACCTGAATAGTTTTCCGTTTCATCATCAGTATTGCCAGGCCTACGAGTACATGTTGAAACAGTGCTCCCAGCCGGTACCGTGGCAGCTTGTTGCGGCGAACGACAAGTACCATGCCCGGGTTGCCGGTATGGAGGCCCTGAGTGAGCAGTGGCGTCAGCACCTAGGAGAACCGGCACACCCGCAGGCCAACGCGGCCTTTGTCGCAAGGGCTCGGCGCGTGCTGGAGCGACGACGGGAAGACAGCGCCGATTGAATTCAAGGTATTGTTATTGCGAGCGTTATCGCGCTGATTCTTACCAATATCGGTAGAGGGCTAGGGGCCAATACGAATACAGCTCTGCTGTGCGGCGGTGCACTATGTTTTAAAGAAGGGTGTGCGAGAATGACGGTAACATCCTGTTGTGGCCCCTCCGGATGAAACGCGATATCAAAAGGATATATGTTGATTTTTAAGCGCTTGAAGGACATCTACAACACGCTTGGCCCGCGATTACTCGCCGGTGTGTTGCTGGTCTTCCTCTGTGTATTTATTGTGATGTTTCCGCTGGCGGAGCGTCGCGCCTATCAACAGGAGGTGTCGGCGGTTGGCGAGGTGCTGAGCAGCCTTCTCGATGCCCGCTCGCGAGCGCTGGATAACCATATAGGTCAGTACAAGAGTGACACGCTGTTCCTGGCGAACACCCCTCCCATCTCTGGCATTATGCGCGCTACGGATAATTCCGGGGAGGATCCCGACACCCGCAGCAACCTGCAAGACTGGCAGCAGCGCTTACAAGAGATCTTTAGTGCCTACATGTACAGCCGCGGTGAGGTGCGTCAGCTGCGCTTTATCGGAATGGATGATGGTGGGCGCGAATTAGTGCGTGTCGACAGTGATGGTCAGTCCGTCCATGTTGTTCCATCGTCTCAGTTACAGCAAAAAGGTCATCGCGACTACGTTAAAGAATCAAGCAAGCTCAGCGAGGGAGAGGTCTATTCTTCGCGGATCAATTTTAACCGCGAGCGCGGGAAGATTGAGCGCCCACTGTGGCCTACATTGCGATTGGCGACGCCGGTTTTCGACGCTCAACAGCGTTTGTTTGGCGTGGTCGTGATGAATCTGGATTTTAGCTACAGCCAGCGATTGATCCGGGAAGATCTGCCCCAGGGCTACCGAGTTTACCTCCTCGATGAAGAGCAGCATTTTTTGTTGCATCCCTACAGTGAAAAAACCCTGGCCTACGAACTCGGGCCGTCTTATCAGTGGGGGCAGGCCTTCGATGCGCCGATGGCCGATGGCCTGCGGCCCTATCGTGAGCGCGGTGGGGACGCCACTTGGTACTCACTGAAACAGCGATTGACCTACGATGACCGCCATTGGGTCACGTTGGTTGTCGCCGCAGATCAAGCGCTGGTTGATGATGCCGTATTTCGCATGCTGCGTTTTAATGCGGCGGTCTTTTTGTGCTTTACGCTGATCACCTTCATATTACTTCTTCAGTTCGTTGTGAACATGCGCCGACGCGACGAAGCCATTGAGCGAAATGCGGAGCGAGTCGCGATTATTGATGGCAGTAACGATGCCGTGATCGCGGTCAGTCTGGATGGCGTGGTGATTAGCTGGAACGCAGCGGCAGAGTTGCTGTTTGGCTATCGCGAAGACGAGGTGGTAGGGAAGACGACGGCGTCACTGATTTTGCCGGATGACTGCAGAGATGAAGAGCAACTTTTTCTAAAGCAGATGCGCGCGGGTGTGCCTGTGCCGCATGTGGAAACGCACCGGAAAGATAAATCGGGTAACCGTATTGAGGTCGCTATTAATGTCTCGCCTGTGAAGGTCGCGGGCAAAATAACCAGCGCGGCGATGATCGTCCGGGATATCAGCCAGGAGAAGGAATCGCGCAGCAAATTGCGCCAGCTCAATGAGTCCCTTGAAGAGGTGGTGGCCCAGCGTACCAAGGACCTGAGTGAGACCTTGGCAACTCAGCGGGCGATTCTTGAAAAGGCCGGCTACGGAATTATCGCCAGCGACCCCAGGGGCAAAATCACCCTGTTTAATTCCGCTGCGGAAAAAATGCTCGGCTATCGCCAAGAAGAGGTGGTAGGCCAGCGTTATATCAACAGCTTCTTTGTCGGCGACGAATTTAACCAGGCCCTGCGTGACAAGGCGATTGAGCAGGGCGGTGAGCTCGATACCTATTCGCTTTTAAAGGCGGGTTTCAGCGATGAACGGGAGTGGGTATTTCGTCGACGGGATGGGCAAGAGTTCCCCGTATTACTAAAAACTGTGTCAATGCTCAGCGACGAAGGGGATGTGCTGGGCTTCCTCAGCGTGGCCGTGGACTTAACCACCCGCAAGCAAGAACAGCGCGAGTTGGAGCACGCCAGGGCGGTGGCGGAGGACGCCAGCAAAGCAAAGAGCGAATTCCTCGCCAATATGAGCCATGAAATTCGCACACCGATGAATGCGGTGCTGGGGATGCTAAACCTATTGGATCATACCGGCCTCAATGCAAGGCAGCGCGATTATGTGCAAAAGGCCAGTGGCGCCGCCGAGGCCTTGCTGGGGATCATCAACGATATTCTGGATTTCTCCAAAATCGAGGCCGGTAAGCTGTTGCTGGACCCTCACCCCTTTAGCGTGGACGAGGTCTTGCGCGATATCGCCAATATTCTGAGTATGAATGTTGACGAAAAACAATTGGAAATACTCTTCAATGTGGACCCGGCCATTCCCAGTCAGGTGTGTGGTGATGCCCTGCGTATCAAGCAGGTGCTTATCAATCTCGCCGGGAATGCCGTGAAGTTCACCGATAGCGGCGAAGTGATGATCAGTGTGGTGGTGCAGCACCAGCAGCGCCAGCGCATTGTTTTGGGTTTCAGCGTTCGCGACACCGGTATTGGCATGTCGGTTGAACAGCAGCAGCGCATTTTTCAGTCTTTCTCCCAGGCCGAGGCGGGAACGACCCGTCGATATGGCGGCACGGGGCTCGGCCTGGTGATCTGTCAGCGCTTGATCCGCATGATGGGTGGTGAACTCGAAGTCGACAGTGAGGAAGGCCGCGGCAGTACGTTTTCATTTAGCCTGTTGTTAGAAAATGTTGAAGGGGCAGAGCGCTCGGCACCGCGTGCGCGTGAACTCTCTCAGGGTTTACAGGGTCTTCGTATACTGTGTATTGATGACAACGCCAACGCGCGACAGATCATCTCTACCAGTTGTGAGTCGATGGGCTGGCACTGCGACGAAGCGGCGGATGGCGAGTCCGGCGTGGAAAAAATTCGCGCTGCCTCGGCGCCTTACGACGTCGTGTTTATCGATTGGATGATGCCGGGCATGAACGGCTGGCAAACCGCTGAGGCGATCCGCCGCGAGCAGGGTGAGCGCTGTCCAAAACTGGTGATGGTGACCGCCCACGCGAAAGATGTATACGCGCAGGAAGAGCGCGAGGGCGGCAGCCCGATGGATGGTTTTTTGATGAAGCCGGTAACCGCCTCAGATATTTTCAACGCGGTCAGCGAAGCGCTGACACATGTTGTGGCACCGAGCTTGCGGGCGACGGCGGAGCCGGTAGACGCAGTCTCCGAGGTGGATGACAGCGACAAGAACCAGGTTGTCAGTCCAGTGGCGAAGGGCTCGCTGGCAGGTATGCGCCTGTTATTAGTGGAGGACAATCTCACCAACCAACAAGTGGCGCGGGAGTTGCTGGCATTGGAGGGCGCTGAGATCGAGTTGGCTGAAAACGGTTTGGAGGCGCTGGAGCAAATACGCACGAGTGCATCGCCCTTTGATGCCGTATTGATGGATTTGCAAATGCCTGAGATGGACGGCCTGACAGCGACCAAGAAGATTCGTCAGGAAATGGGTCTGGTAGATCTGCCCATCATCGCGATGACCGCCAACGCCCTGCCATCTGATCGCAAGGCCTGCTTAGACGCAGGAATGAATGATCATGTAGGCAAGCCTTTTGAGCTGTCTGAATTGGTTGATGCCGTGTTAAAGGCCGCGGGGCGAGAAGCAGTGGCCGATGAGTCAGTTGTCGTTGAGCGTGTCGAGCCCGATTTGCCAGCATCACCGGAGGGCTTCAATTTTAAGGAAGCCTTGCTGCGCATGGGGAATAATCGCGGCTTGCTGGCCACACAGGCGCGACGATTTGCCGACAGGCATTGCGGCGATCTCAAACTGGTTGAGAAAAGTCTGCGTGGAAATAACGCGCCGCTGGCAACTCGTGAACTGCATACTGTGCGCGGTGTTGCCGCCACGCTGGGGGCTTCGGCGCTGGCGCAGATGTTGGGTGATCTTGAGGATGCTTGTAAACAGGGGGCAAGTGCCGATGCCCTTGCTGAGGATCTTCAGCATGCAGACGCTGAATTAAAACGCGCGTGTGCTGTTTTTAGTGAGTTGGCGAACCAGTTGACGCCCGCGCCCAGTGCTGGCGATGAAGGGCATACCCGGGTGGATGCCGCGCAGCTACTCAAGGGTTGTGAGGAGCTAGAAGCCCTCCTTCGGGACAGTAATATGCGCGCGATGGCCGTGCACGATACGCTCCGCGCGGAAGGGGGCTTGGCAGCGGTCGCCGGAGCCGAGATACTGGCGGAATCCATAGCGAGTCTCGATTTTGCCGGCGCCCTTGCTGCGCTGGAGCGTGTTAAGGCAGAGCTCGACGCGCAAAACAGTAATACGGAGCTGTAAACAATGACGGAAAAAGCACTCGACTGGGTGAAGCCGATGTTGCGGTCGCTGCCAAAGCTACTGCTCGTCGACGACCAGCCGGTGAATATCCAGACCCTCTATCAGATTTTCGCTGACGATCACGAAGTGTTCATGGCGACGAGTGGCGAGCAAGCGCTGGCGCTGTGTCGAGACAAACAGCCCGATCTGGTATTGCTGGACGTGATCATGCCGGGTATGGATGGCCTGGAAACCTGCCAACGCTTGAAAGAGGATGCCGATACCGCCGACATTCCTGTGATTTTTGTAACCTCGCAAAATAGCCCCGAAGAGGAGACCCACGGCCTGGAGGTGGGTGCTGTCGACTTTATTAGCAAGCCAGTAAACCCCGCAGTGGTTAGAGCTCGGGTAAAAACGCAGCTCACACTGAAAGCGCAAACCGATGCGCTGCGCATGCTTGCTTCCCTGGATGGTTTGACCGGCGTGCCCAATCGACGCATTTTCGATGAGCGGCTGGATGCCGAGTGGCGGGCATGTCGCCGTTCAGGGTCGCCCCTCTCGTTGCTGATGGTTGATGTTGATCACTTCAAACTCTACAACGACCACTATGGCCACTTGGACGGTGACCAGTGTTTGAAGGCAATAGCATCGGCGTTGGCTTCCAGCGTTGAGCGCGGACGCGATATGCTCGCCCGTTTCGGCGGTGAGGAATTTGTCTGCCTGTTACCGGATACCGACCTGGAGGGCGCCAAACATATTGCCGAAAAATTGCGTCAGGCAGTTGAAGGGCTGGCGATCCCCCACGTTGAATCGAAAACGGCGGCAACGGTAACGGTGAGTCTCGGGGTTGCGACCACCGCCGAGTGCGATGCACTGGAGCCGCCGGACCTGCTCAAAGTTGCCGATGAGCAGTTGTATCTTGCCAAGCAATCTGGCCGCAACCGCGTCTGTGGCGTGCAATTTCCGCTAGCTCAGCAAGCCGAGTCGTGACATGAACCCGCTAATGCCCCACCTAGCCCGGGTGCTTTCAAGTACGTCTTTACTTTCCTTGCGGCGGGGCTACCACAGCGCGAAGCGGCGTTTGGCCGGCAGGCTGCATATGCTCGATGTGTTCATTCGCGTTGATGACCCCTACAGCTATTTACTATTGCAGGTAATGGACGATGTCTGCTCGCGCTTTAATGTCGAGGTAAAGTGGTGGGTGATCGTCGAGTCGCCCGAGGACATGTACCCGGAAAAAACCATGTGGCGGGAGTATGCCTGTCGCGACGCTGAACATCTTGCCAGGCTATACAACTTAGACTTTCCCTCACAATTGCCCGCGTTAGAGCAGGCCGCTATCGACCATACGGCGGTATCCCTTCTATCGTTACCCGTAGACGATTTTCCGCGGCAAGCGCGCGGCCTGCTGGCGGCGCTCTGGCAGGGACGGATGCCGACGCAATTACTCGCGTTGGATTCCTGGGCCCGTCAGTGCCTGGCGGAAAACTCTCAACGCTTACAAACGCTGGGGCATTACGCTGGGGCGATGATTTACTGTGCGCCGGAATGGTATTGGGGCGTGGACCGGCTGGATCACCTTGAACGGCGGCTTATTGCTGAAGGCGGTGCAAAGCGGTCGGATGAAAAGGCGGTGTATACGCGCAGCTACAGCGGTTTTTGTCGCGGTGAGCGCGCCGATGTTGTCGATCCCGATCTACCCTTAGTGCTCTATTGGTCTGCACGCAGCCCCTATTCATACTTGGCGCTAGAGAAGGCGGCGCAGCTGAGTGAGCACTACGGCATCGCGCTTGAGGTGAAGCCGGTGCTGCCGATGATGATGCGCGGGATGCCTGTACCTCCTGACAAGAAAATGTATATTTTTCATGACACGGTTCGGGAGGCGGAAAAGCAGGGCCTGGAGTACGGTTTTGTTGCCGACCCGCTGGGCGATGCCGTGGAGCGTTGCTATGCACTTTGTGACTACGCGGAGTCTAGCGGACGCTTGCTACCGTTTTTGCTCAGTTTTGCCCGCGGCGTAAATGCTAAAGGTATTGATGCCGCCAGCGATCGAGGATTGAAGCGCATTATTCAGCGCTGTGGTTTGGATTGGGAGGCGGCGCGACAACAACTCGGCAATGAACACTGGCGGGGCGCGGTGCAAAAAAACCTGGAAGAGATGTATGCCATGGGTTGCTGGGGCGTGCCGAGTTTTCGCTATGGCGAGTTAGTGCTATGGGGGCAGGACCGCATTGGCATTGTGGAAAATGCCATGATAGGTAGCGCGGCCCTGCACCGCTGCTAAGCAACCTGTCGCTTAGCTCAGGCGAGCAAATGTTTTTGCCAGCAGCTGTGATAACAGGCCGGGAAATGCGCCGCTGACAATTTTAAATACCCTCGCGTCGACGCCAATACAAATACTGCGCTTGTTACGCTCTATCGCGCCTACAATGCGCTGCGCGGCGTAGTGTGCACTCACTCCAACGCGCTGCGCCAGTCGCATATTTTTCTCTGCCTGCTGTACATCGTCCGATTCTTTGAGTGTGGCCAGAATCATATCGGTCTTAATGGCTCCCGGATGAATACAGCTGACGCCGATTCCCTCGCCACTCAGTTCCGCGCGTAACGAGTCACTGAATTTTTGCAGGGCCGCTTTGCTACTGCTGTACGAACACTGGCTGGGAAGGCCGAAGAATGCTGCCATGCTAGAAAGATTGACGATGTGTCCTTGCCCGCTGTTTCTGAGCAGCGGCAGCAATTCTCGACTGAGAAACACAGCACTAAAAAAATTCAGTTGGAAGACCTTTTCCCAATCCGTTTGGCGGTGGTTTTCAGTACTCTTCTGCAGAGTTATCCCTGCGTTGTTTATCAGAATATCAATCGATGTGTACTGCTCTTTCAGTGCATCAACTAGATCAATCAGCTGATGGCGGTCGCAGAGGTCGGCGGTGTGACAAGAAATTGTGGCACCTTGTCCCTCCAGTGAATCCGCTAACTGTTTGAGTGCGTCGCCGTTGATATCAACCAGCGCGAGGTGGCAACCTTTACTGGCCAGAAGCGCCGCCAGCGCACTGCCGAGGCCACCGGCGGCACCAGTGATCAAGGCCGTTTTAGCTGTAAAAGGGTTCATCAATTCGCTCGTAAAAAAAGGGCAGTGGCCGGAGGGTGGGCCGAACACTGCCGAATGACAGGAAGGTTAGAAGGTTTTACGAAGTTCTATGCCGTAGGTGCGCGGGTCGCCGAGCACGGTAGTGAGTGTGCCGATACTGTCGCCGGCGGCTACCGCACCAATGTCGTAGCGCTCGTCGGTCAGGTTTTTCACGTAGGCGGCAATGCTCAGGTCATCGGCGTCGTTGCTCCAGCTCAGGCGCGCGTCGAAGAGCACATAGGCATCGGCATACGTGAGTGCTTCCTTGCGTTTTGACGCCTCCCACGCGCCTCGGTCCAGGCCGAGGTAAATATCGCTCTTATAGCTGGCGTCTAGTCGCGGCACGAAGCGACCGAACTCGGTATTGAGCGTGTACTGGATACCCAGTGCCGCTGTTTCTTCCGGCGATACTGCAAATTCTTCGTCAGAACGATCGATAGGAACGAATTCGCCACGCAACGCCAGCGACTTCAAGTCGTTGTCCATGAACTCTTCATAGCGATAGTTATTGTTGCTGTAGGTGAAGTTCACCATGGTGTTCATCGACGGGAACCACATGACTTCCAGCTCGGCACCTTCGATCAGCGATTCGCCAGCATTTTGTGAGCCAACTACCAAGGTGTTGTTCGAATCAACATTTACAGTGATTAGATGCATGTTCTCAAACGTCATGGAGTAGGCCGCAAGATTGATCCGCAGAGAGCGTTCTAGCGCATCGATCTTGATACCGATTTCGCGGTTTTCGAGCTCTTCGGGTTCAACTACGCTGAGGCCGTCTAAACCAAAGGGCTCCTGAAAGCCGGATTTAAAGCCGTTGCTCCACGTCGCATAGACCATTGCTGAATTAATCAGGCTGCCGTCGAGCAGTTCTTCAGGGAAAATATACGCGGCCGATGCCATGGGCGTGAATTGACGGAAAGTATCCTCTCTTTCATCAATCTTGGCGTCGCCCAGAGGCGCCCGAATATCGCCGGGGAAGCGCTCGCGCAGAATATTGTTGGCAGTGCTGAGCGGGTCCTGCGACCACCGGCCCAGGAAAGCCATCGCCCCCATGGACGGTAAAAGCGGCACAAAGCGCGGGTCGGCGCTGGACACAATAGAGGTTACTTCCGCCAGGTCGGCGCTGCGGGTTACCAGATAAGAATCGCGGGTTTCTTCGGTGTAACGGCCACCTACCGTCAGTTCTAGGTGATCGGTGATATGCCATGTTGCCTGTGTAAAGGCGGCGAAGGTTTCTCCGTCGATGTCAAAGTCTTGAACGGTGGCCAATGGCAGCGCGGCGGCCACGAGCGGCACCGTGCCACCGGGAATGAGGCCAGTGATACCACTGAGAAGGTCGGTGAGCATGTCCAGGTCTAACCCGGCCTGTCCGGCAGCGAGCCCGAGAAAATCAATGGGCTCAGAGCCAACGAGCGGGTTGGCGGTGTTAAAGCGCTCCGATTTGTACTCGTCCTGCCAGAAAATACCGGCGGCATAATCGATGCTATCGAACAACACGCCGTTAAATTGCAGCTCGAATGTGAGGGATTCCTGAAGGCTGTCGTCCAGCAAATCTGCCCGCAGAAACTCAGCAGGGCCGCCTTCGTCTGCGGTTGTCTGAGGGTTGTATTTGGTGGCGTCCCGATAGCCGATGATCGACTTCATGCTGTGGTCGGCATTGAACTGGTAGTCGAAGGTCAGGCCCAGCATGAGCTCATCCTGATCTTTATGCTGTCGCTGGCTGTCGCCTTGGTTGGTATGCAAATCCTTCTGGGATTCGCGGGCGTTCGCGGCGCAGTTGTCGCGATAGGCGCTGGGGTTATTCGGGTCGGTATCACCCGGCCAGAGTATCCCGAGGCCGTCTACAAACAGGGCATCGTCATTAATAATGCGGCAGTGGTAAGACGGAAAGTTTTCCCGCGTGCGGCCGACAAAGGCAAAGCCGTCGATGGTTAAATCATCGCTTGCCAGCCAGCGCGTTTGGAAAATGGCAGACAGCCGATCGATCGACTGATTTTCCCGGCCGGTGGCGTCCTTCAGGAAACCGTCGCGGCGGCGGGTGTTTACCGATATACGGGTCAGCAATTCATCATTGATGGGTAAGTCGACTGCGGCCTGCAGGCGCTGCTCATTGTAGTTACCGAGACTGCCCTCAATATAGCCGCCGAATTCTTCTCCCGGTTTGGTCAGGGTGAAGACCAGGGCGCCCCCGGTATTGTTCTTACCGAACAGCGTTCCCTGCGGCCCACGCAGAACCTGAACGCTGTCTACATCGATGGTATCCAAGAGCTGGCCATCCGGACGTGGGATGAAAATACCATCTAAATAGACACTCACTGACGGGTCGAAGCGCGCAAAGGGCGCTCGTTGGCCGATGCCGCGTATAAAAATTTGTGGCGATGTGCTGTTGTTGATTTGCAGGCTGGGCACCGACTTGCTCAGCTCCTGAGCACCGAGTATGCCCTGCTCACGTAGCGAGTCGCCGGTGATCGCGGTGACGGCGACCGGCGTTTCCTGAATGCTCTCAGCGCGTTTTCGCGCGGTGACGATCACTTCTTCAATCATGCCCGCGGAGCTGCCTTGGTTCGCCGCCACGGCGGGGGGCAGGGTTGCCGCCATGAGTCCTGCCAGCGTGAGAGGAAGGCGGTGGTTTTTCTGCGTTTTCATAGAACACACCTTTATCATTATCTGTATAGGTTTAAGGGTTAAAGTTGCTTGAGCACCGTTGGCAGAAGCGGCCGCAATATCGGCCGAAGTGGCCAGAGTAGACGCCTGACGTTGGCAAAGAGCGTGTGCATTTCCTGCTGGTAGTCTTCGAAGCTGTGCCGTTGATAATTCAGCAGTGCCTGGGACTCGCGCGTATCCATCCAATGGGTGTAGAAATTTGTCTGTCCGTGAATACCCTCTGGTAGTGGCAATCCCAGCGCTTGAAACGCGGTATTGATGAATTGCCGTTGATTGATTTGGCAGCGTTCCCCGCCACCGAGTAAAAGTGTTTTGGCTTGCGCGGCGGGGCAGCTCAGTGCTCGACTAATCGCTAGAGCGACATCGCGGGGGTGAATGTATTCCAGCGGCGTGTCAGGGTGAATTGCCAGCAGCTGTCGAAGTACCTCGCGCTCTGTTCGCGTGGTGCGAGCGTCTACCGAGACCCCCACTCGCATAATCACCCAGGGAATAGTCGATTGCTGAAGGTGCTGCTCAACCGCCAGCTTGTGCTCGGTGTATTGGTCAGTGGCGATCACCGGGTCTGCACAACGGCGCAGTGGCGCCTCGCGCTGTGAGTATCCGAACACGGTTACCGACGATGGAAAGATAAACAGCGGGGCCCGCGCCTGCGCTTGCGCCTGGTCGATAAGTGAACAGCTAGCGTCGACGTTTACCTGATGAGCGACAGCGGGTGCACGCTCGGTTAAAGGGGGCAGCATTGAGGCGAGGTGGACGATGGCATCCATGTCGTCGACCAGCGCCGCGTGCTGGGTGCTATCAGTAATATCGCCCAGCAGGATTTCACAGCGTGCTTGATAGGGTTTGGCTAATCGCCGCTGTTGTGGCGCATCCAGGTCGCAGCAGCGCAGCTGATGGCCGTCGGCCAATAGCTGTTCCACCACCAATTGCCCCAGGTTACCAAAAGCCCCTGTTACCAATACTTTCATCGGGCGAGGCCTTTGCCTTTACGGCGGTCTTGCGAACAGTGTGGCTGCATAATGTCTCGTTATTTTTGTAATTGGTTTACATAAGTTGCTCGGCAAGATATATAATTGCGTTACATAAGTCAACGTCGCGGTGTCGACGCCACGCTCGCCATACAGGGCGCGCATAGGAGGAAATAGGCTGGGTTAGACGAGATTAGGCGGGATAGTTTTTGCGAAAGGTGGCGGCGCCCATGGCGGTAATTTGGTAATCGATCATTCGATCGAAGGCGGCGAGGATGTCGCTATAGTTGCTGCTGTGGTCAAGCGCATTCAGCGCGGCCACAGCGGCCTCGATGGTTGATAGACCGTCACTGCGGGGGGACTTTCGGATGCGGTATTGGCTGGGCGCCGAAGGGCTAATAGCGAGGCAGGGCAACTCTGTGAGCCAGGGGTTCAAGTGCAACAGTCGCCGTACTTTTCGCCAGCTGCCATCGAGCAACAGTATCTGGGAGAACTGACGCTGCCGTGCTTGCGCCGCGCTGAGCGGGTTTTCGCCGGGAAAGATTAGCAGGCATTGCTTGCGCCAGTCTGGGCCCAACAAGGCCTCGGGCTGAAAATACTCGCCAACGACTAATCGACTATCTTGTATGGAGCGCTGCAGTAATGGGGCCGAGGAGAGGGCATGCCGTGCCTCTTTCGGGTCTTGTAGAATAATCAGCTCATATGCACAGCGGCGCGTGACAATAACGTCACACAGGCAGGTTTTCGTTGGGCGGTTGCATGCGTCGCAGTGTGAGCGTGCCAATGGAGTCTCCGGTTAAGGTGTCGCGCGTCGTTGAGGCTACCACTATAGAGGAAAAGGAATTCATGGCGCACTGGACCCCGAATGAAATTGCCGACTTGTCGGGCAAAACTGTGTTGATCACTGGCGCGAATAGCGGCATCGGCTTTGAAACGGCGGTGCAGTTGGCGGCGCGCTCAGCGCGGGTCGTCGTTAGTTGCCGCAGCCAGGAAAAGGCCAACCAAACGCTGCAGCGCATTCAGCAGCTTGTGCCTGGCGCGCAGCTATCGGCGATAACCATGGAACTGTCTGACCTGGATTCAGTTGCCCGTGCGGCTGACGCGTTTTTGTCCACACATGGGCAACTCGATTGTTTGGTAAACAATGCCGGGGTGATGGGCCTGCCGCTGCTGCGCAATGCGCGCGGCCACGAAATGGTGTTTGCTGTCAGCCACCTTGGTCATTTTGCACTTACCGCGCAACTGTTGCCGGCACTGCGCGCGGCGACACAGGCCAGGGTGGTCACGGTTTCCAGCCTCGCTGCGCGCAAGGGGCAGTTGCTAATGAATGATCTGCATTGGCAGCACACGCCTTACTCCAAAGTCGCGGCATACGGGCGCGCCAAATTAGCGAATCTGAGTTTTGCACTGGAGTTACAGCGTCGCTTTGACGCCGCGGGCATGGAGGCCCTCAGTCTTGCCGCCCACCCGGGCTATGCGGCAACCAACGTCGCCTATGCCAGTGATGCGCCGGCGGGGTTGGGGCGCCGTCTGTGGGAGTGGATTGCGTATTTGGGGAATCGAATCTTGGCGCAGCCAGCAGAGCAGGGGGCCTGGCCAACACTGTATGCAGCGACGTCGCCAGCGGTTAGCGGTGGTGACTATATCGGCCCAGCCGGCCCCTTTGAATTTCGCGGCCCGCCCACCAAGGTGGCGGCGGTGGCGGCAGCGCGGGATCCGGCGTTGGCAGCGGAGCTGTGGCGCCAGTCTGAAGACTTATGTGGTGTGAGGTTGTTATGACGGTTATACAGTGGCACGACGGCCTGCTAATGGCCTACGCGGCAATGTCGGTGTTGGTATTTGTGGTACTGCAGTTTTTTATTAAAGCATCGTACGGTCGCCACGATACCGAGGATCGCGCCTGGTGGTGGGGGCCGGGTGTGCCGACGCGCGTGGCATGGGTGATCATGGAGGCGCCGTCGTCAATCGGCTTTGCGGTGATCTATTTTCTGGGTGACAACGCTTGGCAGCCCGTGCCGTTATTACTGTTTGCGCTGTGGCAGGTACATTACTTCCAGCGCAGTTTTATCTACCCGTTTAAGCGCAGCGTTAAGCCGGGCGATAAAACGCCCTTGTTACTGCCGCTGATCGCGCTGTTCACCAACTTTGGCATTTCGTTTCTTAACGCCAGCATATTGTCCTGGTCGTCATTGGCGATGGATTACACCGCGGCATGGCTTACTGACCCGCGCTTGATCTTAGGTGTTGCGCTGTTTTTCGTCGGCTATTACGTCAATCGTCGCAGCGATGCTATGTTGGCCGCGCTGCGCAAGCCGGGAGAGAGCGGTTACAAAATACCGCGTGGCTGGCTGTATGAGTGGGTGTCGTGTCCCAATTACCTGGGAGAAATCATGGTGTGGTGTGGTTGGGCGCTCGCAACGTGGTCGTCGGCGGGGGCTGTTTTCCTATTGTGGACCTTGGCGAACTTGCTTCCCCGTGCTCTCAGTAATCACCAGTGGTATCGGCAGACCTTCGACAATTACCCGGCACACCGCAAAGCGGTATTTCCGGGTATTTTGTAGAGGGCGACCCTGCGTTACTGGAGTTCTGGCAAATCTTTGAAGAGGGCCAGCGCATCGGGGTTTGCCAGAGCATCGACGTTTTTCACGGTTTTGCCGTGAACCACATCGCGCACCGCCAGCTCAACAATCTTGCCGCTGATCGTGCGTGGAATTTCTGCCACCGCGATAATTTTTGCCGGTACATGGCGCGGCGTGGTTTCCTGACGAATGGTATTGCGGATGGTATTGCGCAGGGAGTCGTCCAGCGTGCAGCCTTCACGCAGCACCACAAATAGGACAACTCGCACATCGCCTTGATATTGTTGCCCGATGCAGATGCTGTCGACAACGTCGGCCACCTTTTCAACTTGGCGGTAAATTTCCGCGGTGCCAATGCGCACGCCGCCGGGGTTGAGCACGGCGTCGGAGCGGCCGTGAATAATCATGCCGCCGTGTTCGGTGATCTCGCCGTAATCTCCGTGGGCCCAGACATTGGGGTAGGTGTCGAAATAGGCCGCGCGGTATTTGGCATTGTCGGGGTCATTCCAAAACCCGATGGGGGCGCTGGGGAAGGGGCGAGTGCAGACCATTTCGCCCTTTTCACCGACAACGGCGTTGCCATAATCGTCCCAAACCTCTACTGCCATACCCAAGCCGAGACACTGAATCTCCCCCTCGTAGACGGGAAGGCAGGGGTTGCCGAGAACAAAGCACGACAGGATGTCCGTGCCGCCGGAAATCGATGACAGGCAAATATCCTGTTTAATGTGCCGGTACACATAGCGAAAGCTCTCGTCGGACAATGGCGAACCGGTTGATAACACGGCTTTTAAGGCACTGAGTTGATGGCTTTCAGCGGGGTTTACCCCGGCTTTTTGCAGCGCTTCGATGTACTTGGCGCTGGTGCCAAAAATAGAGATGCCTTCCTCGTCGGCCATGTCCATCAGCGATTGCGGCTGTGGGTAAAAGGGAGAGCCGTCGTATAGTACAAGGGTCGCTTCGCAGGCGAGGCCGCTTACCAGCCAGTTCCACATCATCCAGCCACAGGTGGAAAAGTAAAACAGCGTGTCCTCACTGCCCAGATCAGTGTGTAAGCGGTGCTCCTTCACGTGCTGAATGAGGCTGCCGCCGGCGCTGTGGACGATGCACTTCGGTACCCCGGTGGTGCCCGACGAATACATGATGTAAAGCGGGTGGTCGAAGGGCAGCTGCTCGAACTCAATATCGTTCGGCGAATACGCGGCGAGTGTCTCCGCCCACAATGTTGCTCCTTCGGGCAGCGATATTTCCTCGGCGGTGCGGCTGACGGGGACAATGATCAGCGTCTCTATGCTGCTGATCTGTGCCTTGATCTGCGACACGCGCGGTAAGCTGTCGAGGGTTTTTCCGCCGTAGAAATAGCCGTCGCAGGCAAACAGTACTTTGGGTTGGATTTGGCCAAAGCGATCCATCACGCCATTAATGCCAAAGTCCGGGGAACACGATGACCAGACTGCGCCAATACTGGCGCTCGCCAGCATGGCGATGACGGTTTCGCTGATATTAGGCATAAAGCCGGCAACGCGGTCGCCGCGACCAACACCGGCATTGCGCAGCGCCTGGGCTAACTGGCTAACTTGTTGGTAGAGGCCGGCGTAGCTGATCGTCTCGCGCCGGCCGTTCTCCAGCCGGGAAATCAGTGCGGTTTTATCACTGCGGTTACGCAGCAAGTTTTCAGCGAAATTCAGGCGAGCACCGGGAAACCATCGCGCACCGGGAAATTGGTTCCCGTCTACCAGAACCTGGTCGCTCGTTTGTGAGGCGCGAATATCGCAAAAGTCCCACACCGATTGCCAAAAAGCCTCGGGGGACCCCACCGACCAGCGGTGCAGGTCGGCGTAGTTGTCGAACTGGCGTTGTTGCTCTCGGTCGAGCTGCTGCAAGAATTGGCTCAATTGGCTGCGCTGAATGCGCGCCGCCGAAGGTTCCCAAAGACAGTTTTTCATTATTCGATGTCTCTATAGCTGGAGCGAGTGATAGGGTAATTGACGTAGACTGCCTTGTTGAGATATTTTTATCAAATTGATAATAATTATTAATTAATAATACTTTCTTATGAATGTTAGTGTTAAACAGTTGCGCGCCTTTGTTGCTGTGGCCGAGACAGGCAGTTTCGCGCAGGCATGTGAGCAATTGAATATATCGCAGCCGGCGCTGAGCATGGCGGTGAAGAACCTCGAGGATGAAGTGGGTGGAAGCCTGTTTCTGCGCTCGACCCGGTCGCTGAGTTTAAGCCCCGAGGGCAGTGCATTTTTGCCAACCGCTCAGCGCCTGCTGCGGGACTGGTCCGATGCGTTTACCGACTTGCAGCGTTTGTATAGCTTACAACAGGGCAAGTTGACCATCGCGGCAATGCCCTCGTTTGCCAGCACACGCCTGCCTGCAGTGTTGGCGACCTACCGGCAGCAGTTCCCTAATATTGATATCGCGGTGCGCGATATTGTGATGGAAGAGCTTATTGAAGCGGTACGCGCTGGCCGTGTTGAACTTGGCGTGGCCTTTGAGCCAGACGATAGCGAAGGGCTGGAATTCGAAGCGCTGTTTACCGACCGCTTTGTGGCGGTATTGCCAGAGGCACACCCCTTACTGACGCGCAGTCGTCTGCGGATAAAAGATCTGCTCGGCGATACGGTGATTACCCTAAACAGGGGCTCCAGCACCCGTCGCTGGACCGAAGATGCCTTTGCCAGGGAGTCACTTTCGCCCCCGGCGATCTTCGAGGCATTCCAGCTCACTACTGTGGGGGCAATGGTGGCCGCTGGTCTGGGGGTGGCGCTAGTACCCGCGTTGTGTGAGGAGCAGATGCATCAATTGGGCGCCTGCTGTAAGCCGATAAGCGGGCGATGCATCGAGCGCAGAGTGGGTATTATCAGGCGCCGACGACAGCAGCTGTCATCCGCGGCAGTGGCAATGCGAGCGTTATTGATGGAGAGCTAGGGGCTTGCCGAGGTGGGTGATGTTAGCAGCGCTACCTTCCCCCGCGGGGATACCCTAAAATACGGCCGCGACCCAGTGACAACTCGGGTGATAGCTGGGGTGACGACAACAATAGAGGGGAAGGACGGATGCTCGGTTTTTTACCGCCTGTGGTAAAGGGATTTCTCGCTGCGTGCCTGTTGGCCATGAATACCGTTGTACTGGCGCCGTTTTTGATGGCGGTATCGCTACTTCGCTTTCTTGTGCCGCTAGCGGGCTTTCAACGCCGCTGCACGGCGGCGGCAGTGTGGATCGCCGAATTGTGGATCGCGATCAACTCTCAGTGGATGCGCTTAACCCAGCGCATGCAGTGGGAAGTGGATGGTATTGAACAACTCGACAAGGACCAGTGGTATCTGGTGACCTCTAATCATCAGTCCTGGGCCGATATCTTTATTCTTCAGCATTTGCTGAATCGAAAAATTCCAATGCTCAAGTTCTTTCTGAAGCAGGAGCTCATCTGGGTGCCCGTAATAGGCTTGTGCTGGTGGGCGTTGGACTTCCCGTTTATGAAACGCTACAGCAAGGAATACCTGGAAAAGCACCCAGAAAAGCGTGGCCAAGACTTTGAAAGCACCCGCCGCGCCTGTGAGAAGTTTGAGCATTTACCCGTGTCGGTCTTCAATTTCCTGGAAGGTACGCGCTATACCCCTGCCAAACACGACGCGCAACAGTCGCCTTATAAATGGCTGCTAAAACCTAAGGCAGGTGGCATCGGCTTTGTTGTGGGAGCAATGGGCTCAAGTGTCAAAACCTTAGTCGATATTACCATTGCTTATCCCGGCCACACACAGCCGTCCTTTGGCGACTTCCTTTGCGGGCGGGTGGATAACGTTAAGGTTCGTGTACAGAAACGAGAAATTCCCAGTGAATTTTTGGGTCGTAGCTACAGCGACGATGAGGACTTCCGCTATGAGTTCCAACAATGGGTTAGCGCACTGTGGAAGGAAAAGGACCAATTGATGGAAGAGCTTCACCGATGATTCTCTGAGGTGAAAAGACCCATGGCCAATAACAATAAAATAGGGGCAGGCAGAATATGAAATTCGACTATGTAAAAACACGGCGCGAAGATGTCGCCAGTATTCCAGAGAACTGGTCCAGCGCAATAAAGACCGTTATGCGTCACTACACCCGTTTCAATGTCTGGGTGTATAAGAAAAGTGGCGGGAGGTTGATGAAAAACTTTCCCGGCGGTTATCCCATTTGTCTTGTTGGTATGACGGGCAAAAAAACGGGTAAAGCCAGAGAGATCGCACTGATTCATCTGCCGCTGGGTGACAAGAAGCTACTGGTTGCCTCCCAAGGAGGCATGGCATCGCACCCTTTGTGGTATCACAATATCAAGGCGAACCCTGCGATTACGATTCAAGTGGGGCGCGAGCGACTCGCCTACACGGCGCGAGAAGTGGACGCTGATACCAAGCGGGAACTCTGGCCTCACTTAGTTAGCCTGTATCCCGATTTCGATGAATACCAAGCGCGTACCGACCGAGATATCCCCGTGTTTTGTTGCGAGCCGACAGCGCCATAGACGGCGCAATGGTAGGGGCTGCTTTACGCCCCTGATCCGTCGTTGCTAAGCCGCCTTCTTCAGCTTTTTCTTGAGTTTGGCGAGTTTGCCTTCGTGCTTGGCGATTTTCGATTTTCGCTGCTTGATGGCTTTTTTCAGGCTGGTGATTTTCTTTTTCGCTTTCTTCGACATGATATCTTCCTCTGCATAAAGGTTACTGGGTATGGTGGGGAAACGGCGTGCCCACCGATGCTAACGAGTAACAGTATAGTCGAGTATATTCAGGCTACTGGTGTGTGCGCACGATTCGATGCGCACGATTCGATGCGCAGGGTTTTAGTGGGGCAGTTTAACGCCGTGGCTGAGCAGCCACTCCTCGTCAAGCTTCCAGATAACGCGGCTGATGCCCTCCTGAGCCATAACCTGCTCTCTGGCGTAGGCTTGCAGGTCGGCCAAGGTTTGCTGAGCCTCAAAAAAACGCTCTTCGCTGACAGAGACGTTCTGCAAAGAAGGGTCAATAACCTTAATGATGACGGGCACCGGCACATCTGCTGAGCGAGGTGACGTCATTACCGCGACACCGTTTTTTACCGCTAAAACGCGAAAGCGGTAGGGGTAGCTATTGAGTTTTTCGTCTTGCTTCAATACCGCATTCAATGCGCGAACCTCCGAGGGCTCGTAAAAGATATTTACCATTACGGTGAGGGCGAGCGCGGCGATAAAAAACGCGTAAATCTTCATGCCTCGTGACATAGACAATCTCTTCAGCGGCAAGTGAGTAAACGCGCACTTTACCGCATTTTCGCCGGAAGTATCTTGATGCGGCTCAACACAGAGTGGGTTAAGGGCTTTGGCGCTTGCGAAAAACAGATTTTAGTAAACCTTGGAGCGCTCGCCAACGAGTAATCATCAGCGCGAGGAATATCATCAGGCAGCCTAGCAATTGCGTTGCACTAAGGCGCTCCATAAACCATGCCGCCGCGATCAGCGCGGTCCACACTGGCTCAAGCACCATGATAATAACGCCGTTGCTATACGGCGACAGGCTCTGTGCGTAGGTTTGCAGGTAAAAGCGCAGCGCCGTGCCAACGGTTGCAGAGAGCGTGACCCATAGCCAGACCATCGGTTGCCCGGCCAATGCGCTGATGTGCCAGGTCTCAAGGAGTGTTGAGAGTAGTCCGGTAACCGCCGCGACGGTGGTCAACACCAAGGTCGTTAGTGCCAATACCGGCACCTGAGGAACGTGCTGAGCGTGTCCGTGTTTATCGGCGCGTGACATCGGGTTTGCCGCGCGCGTGTTCAAATTGAAATACAGCGCAAATAGCGCCGCAGCACAGAGTAATAGCAGTTGCGATAACTCCAGACGCAATTGCTGATTCAGAGAAAGGAGGGCGAGCCCAACACAGGCTACTGGCAGCGCGACCCAGGTGCTGCGCGGAACCGACTCCTTGAATAACAGCGCCGCAATGACCGGCACTAGAATGACGCCCAAACTGACGATGAACGCCGCTTCACCGACGTGGTTGGAGGCCGCGAGCCCTTCGACCCATAGGCTCATGGCTATGCCAAAGACCACCCCGACCTTCACGCAGCGAATAAAGTGCGCGCGGCTGAGAACCCGCAACTCCGCTCTTGCCACCATCGCCAGAATGACGGCGGCGATAAGGAAGCGTGCCGACATGAACAGCAGCGGCGGCATAATGGCGACGGCTTCCTTGGAGAAAATCCAGCTGATGGCTGCCAACAGCGTAACGATGATGAAAATGGCATCTGCGGGCAGCTTGTTGGATGCATTGGCCGTATTTTCAATCATTGGAACGTCCTAATAGAGGTTTGCTCGGGTGGATAGCACGCTGTTAGCAGACTCTTATCGCTGCTTAGACGAAATGGCATTTCACGCTTTGCGTCGATACGACCCTGTTCGCGTTGTAGGTTGCTTCGCAAAATGCGAATCAAGCCAGATTTATCCGCGCTTGGCTAGCATTTTGCCGGACGTTTCGGGTTCAACGCCCCTAGTAATGGCCTTTAGCGCCAATTTTCAATCAGGAAAAGGTTGGCCTGGCTTTTGCTGAGTAAACGGACCAGTCATTTATTAGTGGTGTTTCAGGGCAAGGGCATGAAATCAGCAAGCAGTTTTCGGCGTAATCTCAGTTGGCTGGCAACCGGCGAACTGATGGTTCGCGTGTCGCGATTGATCACGACACTCATCCTGGCTCGCTGCTTGAGTTTGCAGGACTACGGACTCGCGGCGCTCGCGCTAGCGACCGCGGAGATTGTGAGAATTCTTGCTGCCAATGGCATTGGCAACCTAATCGTCAAAGCCGAGGAGCACAAGCTGGGGCGGGTTTCGCAGACGGTATTTTGGCTTAACCTGTCTATCGGCATCGTGATGTTTGCGCTGCAGTTTTTCCTCGCCCCCCTTATCGCCGACCTTTACCAATCTCCCATTTTGGCCTCGCTGTTACAGGCGCTGGCTTTTAGTCACTTAATTTACCCCTTTGCGATGGTTCAATTTAACCTCTTGCAGCGTGATAGCCGGATGAAGGAAGCGGGTCTGATTATGGGGGCCACGGTGACAATGGATAACTTGATCAGTGCCGCACTGGCGCTGAGCGGATTCGGTGTCTGGTCGGTCATTTGGCCCAAGTTATTTGCCGCTGTGGTGTGGGTAGTGGTGATTAATCGGCGTATCCGCTGGGTGCCCAAGCTGCAATTTTCATTGCAGGAACTGGTGACCGCGCGACGCTATTCCGGAGGGGTATTGCTCGCAGAGTGCTTAAAAAACGGCCGCGGTCAATTTGACTTATTTATCCTCGGCCGCCTGTTACCAGCTGACCTGTTTGGGCTTTATGCCTTTGCGCGCAATGCCGGTCTGGGAATAAGTCTGTCGCTGACAAACAGCTTTAATACTGCCTTGCTGCCGAAACTGTGTGATACCCGTCGCGAGGGTGGTGCACTGGAACTGAGTTATTACTCAAGTTTAAAAACGGCGATGCGACTCATCGCGCCAGTGATTCTTTGCCAGGCACTATTGGCGCCGTTATACGTGCCGTTACTGTTCGGCGAGAAATGGGCGCCAGCCAGTGTGCTTGTTGCGCTTTTGTGTCTGTCGGCGGTTCCGCGAATGGTGTTTGAGTCTGCCAGTATGTATTTTCGTGCGGCTGACAACTTACGCGGTGAAAATCATATTGCCGTGGCCTTCACCGCGCTGTTTTGTGCGGTGATCGCGGCGTCGAGTTTTCTGGGAGCGCAAGCCGTCGCCC
>Ga0105235_100103_pt1 | contig 36805 bp, 39 predicted proteins | sample Virmet3819_2500_FD_90059 | JGI IMG/M metagenome (GOLD analysis project Ga0105235, IMG submission 90059) | Marine viral communities from the Southern Atlantic ocean transect to study dissolved organic matter and carbon cycling - metaG 3819_2500 | ecosystem: Environmental > Aquatic > Marine >... | reverse complement strand
TGATGCCCCTGTCGATAATGCCGCCGCCGAGCAAGCGGGCGAGGAATTCGATGCCCTGTTTGGCGACGCCGAATTCGACGAGGCTGACGACAGCTTTGCCGCGGAGCAGGGCGGCGACTTTGCCGATGATTTCGCTGGCGACTTCGATGCGGGCTTTGACGATTTCAGTGCCGGCGACGATTTTGGCGGCAGTGCTGCCAGTCCCCAGAGCGAGTGGTTTACGGTGGCGGGCATGCGCCGTATTCAAGAGGTGCACAACTATCTGGACAGCTTGCCCGAGACAGGCAAAGTGCTGTCCCTGGCCACCTTCTACGAGCTGATGCAGATGATTATGGGGAATGTCGACGACCTGCAATTGGCGCTCGCTCAGCGCTCATTGCCGACGTCGATCAGCAGCATTCTGCTCGACCCCTATTTGTCTGCCGAGGTGGATCAGGCGCGGATTAGCCTGCGGGTGAAGGAAACCAGCCGCAGCCTGGAGCGCGATGCCTTTCTTAAGGAGGTGCGCAGGCACCTGATCGACGAGCTGGGTTTTGAGGAAGAGCAGGTGCGCCTGACGGGCTTACTGGTGCTCTACAACAATATGTTGCAGAGCCTGTTTACCTCGCAAATTTTGACCTTGGCGGCGGTGTTCGTCGCCATCCTGGCAATGTTTATGGTGCTGTTCCGCTCCTTTAGTCTGGCGATGATCGCGCTGACGCCCAACCTGCTGGCCGCCGGTGCGGTGCTTGGGGGGATGGGGCTGGCCGGCATTCCGCTGGATATGATGACCATTACCATTGCGGCGATCACAGTGGGTATTGGGGTCGACGACACCATTCACTATGTGCACCGCTTCCGGGATGAATTCCCTCGCGACCGCAACTATCTGCAAACCATGTATCGCTGCCACGGCAGTATCGGCAAGGCGATGTACTACACCTCGGTGATTATCGTCTTTGGCTTCTCCATTCTGGCGCTGTCGAACTTTACCCCGAGCATCTACTTCGGCTTGCTCACCGGTCTGGCAATGATCGCTGCGCTCATGGGCGCGATGTTGCTGTTGCCGAAATTGATCCTGATGATTCAGCCACTGGGGCCGGAAGGTAATGCACGCTGAGCAACAAGATCACTACCCACTGTTTCCGCTGGGTGGTGTGTTATTTCCCGGTGGCCGCATGGCGTTGCGTATCTTCGAGCGCCGCTATCTGGATTTGCTGCGCAATACCCTGCGCGACGACGGCCACTTCGGCATTGTTCACCTGCACGCCGGCAGTGAGGTGGACGGTAAGGGCGATGAGCCGCATATCGCCGCCGTGGGCTGTCAGGCCCGGGTAGTGGACTGGGATCAAACCGAAGACGGTTTGTTGTCGGTGGTGGTTGAGGGCGGCCCGCGTTTTCGCCTGCTGCACAGCTACCGCGACGCCGCCGGGCTGAATCGCGGCCGCGTTGAATGGCTCAGCGAACAGGCGGATATTCCTCTGCCAGAAGAGGCTGAAGAGTTGTCAGCCTTGTTGGCGCAGTTGTTGGAGCACCCCCATGTGCAGCGCATGGGCTTCAGTGCCGAGGTGAGCGGTACCGGTGAGCTGGTTAACCGCCTTGCCCAGTTATTGCCGCTCAGTCCAGAGGATGTGTATCCGCTGCTGGAGATAGACGAACCGCTGCACCGGCTAGACGCCCTGCACGACCTGCTCGAGAGCCTTTCACAATAGCCAGCCTCTGCATCGCCACCGATAGTGAGTGCCGCCGCATTCCGGTATACTGTGCGTTTTTTCCGCCCCAGTACGGGCGGGCAGTTCGCGCAGTATTCAAGGGGATTCGCGTCGATGGAAGTCAAACAGTATATGCAGCAACTCGGACAGCAAGCGCGCGCGGCTTCGCGGGTGTTGGCCGCGGCCGATAGCGGGGCAAAAAACCGCGCGTTGCTGGCCATTGCCGAGGCGGTAGATGCTGCCCGGCAAACCATTGCTGACGCTAACAAAAAAGATTTACAGGCCGGTGAAGCGGCGGGCCTGGATGCCGCATTATTGGACCGCCTGGCACTCACGCCGGCGCGTATCGACGGCGTGATCGAAGGCCTTCAACAGGTGGCGGCGCTGCCCGACCCCGTTGGTGCCATCAGCGACATGAACTACCGCCCCAGTGGTATCCAAGTGGGTAAAATGCGCGTGCCCCTCGGTGTGGTCGGCATTATTTATGAGTCGCGCCCCAATGTTACCGCCGAGGCAGCAAGCCTGTGCTTGAAGTCGGGCAATGCGGCAATTCTGCGCGGCGGCTCCGAAGCTATTCATTCCAATCAGGCGCTGGCTGCATGTATTCGTCAGGGCTTGGCAGTGGCCGGGCTACCTGAAACGGCGGTGCAAGTGCTGGAAACCACCGACCGCGCCGCCGTCGGCGAGTTGATTACCATGCCCGAATACGTGGACGTGATCGTTCCCCGTGGCGGCAAGGGCTTGATCGAGCGGATTTCGCGCGATGCTCAGGTAACCGTTATCAAGCACCTCGACGGCATCTGTCATGTTTATATCGACGATGCTGCCGATGCCGACAAAGCCCGCGCCATTGCCCTGAATGCCAAGGCCCAGCGGTTTGGCACCTGCAATACTATGGAAACACTGCTGGTTGCCGAGAGCCGCGCCGAAGAATTACTGCCCGGCATCGCCGAAGATCTGCAAGCCGCCGGTGTTGAGCTGCGCGGCTGCCCGCGCACCCGCCAGGTATTGATGGGCGCCGTTGAGGCCAGCGAAGAAGACTGGGCGACAGAATATCTGGCGCCGATCTTGTCGGTGAAGGTAGTGGCCGGTATCGATGAGGCGATGGACCATATCGCCCAGTACAGCTCGGGCCACACCGAATCCATCGTTACCGAGAACTACACCCTGGCGCGTCGCTTCCTGCGCGAAGTCGATTCCAGCTCGGTAATGATCAATGCTTCCACGCGCTTTGCCGACGGCTTCGAATACGGCCTGGGCGCCGAGATTGGTATTTCCACCGACAAAATTCACGCCCGTGGCCCGGTCGGTCTGGAAGGACTGACATCGCAAAAATGGGTGGTGTTCGGCGACGGCCATGTGCGGAGCTAAACACCTTTGACGGCACCTCTGCGCAAGCATTGTTTGGTATTTGGTGGCACCTTTGACCCCATTCACCACGGCCACTTGCGCTCAGCGATTGAGCTGCGCGAGTTGCTGCAGGCCGACGAACTCAGGCTGATGCCCAGCCACCAACCGCCGCTGCGCGGCCGCCCCGGCGGCACGGCCCGGCAGCGATTGGAAATGGTGCAATTGGCCGCCGCCAATGAACCGGGGTTTATTGTTGACGACCGCGAGCTCAGCCGCGATGGCGCGTCCTACACCGTTGATAGCTTGCAAGAGCTGCGCGCTGAACTGGGCGACGGCGTTGGTTTAACGATGGTGATGGGCAGCGATGCCTACGCCAAACTGCACCGCTGGCACCGTTGGCAGTGCCTGCTTGATTACGCCAATGTCTGGGTGATCGAGCGCGCCGACCATCCACTGCAGGCCGATGGCGAGGTTGCTGCCGCAATGGACGCGCGCCGGCTCGCCAGCGTTGAGCAATTGCGCACGCGCGCTGCCGGTGGTTTTTTCAGCAGCCGCCTGATCCAATTACCTATTTCCGCCACCGATATTCGCGCCCGCGTTGCTGCCGGGCGCTCTATTCGCTACCTGCTGCCCGATGCTGTGGCAGAGCGTATCGCCCATTGGGGGCTTTATCAGAACATGCAAACAGGAACACAAAGTTAATGGCCGTTGAGCAATTGAAAACGCTGGTGATCGACGCACTGGAAGAAGTAAAAGGGCGCGATATTACGACGCTGGACGTACGCGGAATCAGCGGCGTAACCGACTACATGGTGGTGTGCAGTGGCACCTCGAATCGCCACGTTAAGTCGCTGGCAGACAATGTCTGGGTAGAAGCCAAGAAAGCAGGTTTTACCCCAATGGGCATGGAAGGTCAGCAGACCGCCGAATGGGTGCTGGTTGATTTTGGCGATGTGGTTGTACACGTGATGCTGCCCGAAGCACGCTTGTTCTATGATCTTGAGCGGCTCTGGCAAGTACCGGCGGCAGGTGGCGAATCAAGCGACGGCGGCGATGAGAGTTAGCCTGCTCTGTATCGGCGGCAAAATGCCCGACTGGGTTGAGGCCGGTGTGGCGGAATACCGCAAGCGCCTGCCTCAGGAAATCCAGTTGGATATTCGCGAGTTGCCGCTGGCCAAGCGTGGCAAAAACACCGATATTCGCCGCGCTATTGCTCAAGAGGGCGAGGCGATGCTGGCGGCCATTCCCCGTGGTGACAAGATCATCGCGCTGGATGTGAAAGGCCGCTCTGTTAGTACCGAGTCGCTGTCAAAGTCCTTGGCGGCATGGCGCATGGAGGGCGATAACGTCAGCATACTGGTCGGCGGTCCCGACGGTTTGGCAGCGCCCTGTCTGGCGGCGTCCAGTGAAAAATGGTCGATGTCTGCAATGACCTTGCCGCACCCACTGGTGCGGGTTATGTTTGCCGAGCAGCTCTACCGCGCCTGGACTATCCTAGCTAATCATCCCTATCACCGTTGAGTCATGGCCACCATACCCCGACGCCAGACCCTAAAAAACACCTACCGAGAGCGCTATGTTTACCGGCGCCGAATGTTTGTGTGCATTGTGTTATTGATGGTGATGACCGGGGTGTTGGTGTCGCGCTACACCCAGCTGCAAATCCTCGACTACGACATTTACAAAACACAGTCTGACCGCAACCGCATTCAGCTGATGCCGATAGCGCCCAAGCGCGGCCTGATCTTTGACCGCAATGGCATACTGCTCGCGGAGAATATTCCCAGCTATACACTCACGGTGATTCGCGAGCGCGTTGACCAGCTGGATGAAACGCTGGCCATTATTGGCGAGCTTATCGAACTCAGCGACGACGATATCGAGCAATTTAAAAAACGCCTGCGTCGGCGTCGGCCCTACGAGGAAGTGCCGCTTAAGTTCCGCCTCAGTGAAAAAGAGATCGCCATAATCGCCGTCAACCGGCACCGCATTCCCGGTGTCGATGTCGACGCCCAGCTGGTGCGCCACTACCCTCAGGGTGAGTTATTTGCCCATGTGCTGGGCTACGTTGGCCGAATCAGTGAGCGCGAGCAAGATACCATCGACCCTGTTAACTACAGCGGCACCCACCACATCGGCAAAATTGGTCTGGAAAAATACTACGAAGACCTGCTGCACGGCACGGTCGGCTACCAAAATGTCGAGAGCAATGCCCACGGCCGAATTCTGCGCGTGTTAGAGCGCCACGACCCGCTGCCGGGCGGCGACATTCAACTGCATATTGATGCGCAGGTGCAGAAAGTTGCCTACGACGCCATGGCCGGACGACGCGGCGCCGTGGTGGCCATCGACCCCAAAACCGGGGGCGTGATCGCCATGCTCAGCACGCCGAGCTACGACGCCAATTTATTTGTTGGCGGCATTAGTGGCAAGGACTACCGCGCCCTGCAAAACGACAACGATCTGCCGCTGTACAATCGCGCCTTACAGGGCCAGTACCCGCCGGCTTCTACCGTAAAACCGCTGTGGGCGCTGGCTGGCATGTATTACGGCGTGGTAACGCCAGCCACGCGCTACGCTGACCCAGGTTTTTTCAGTTTGCCCAACGACACCCGGCGCTACCGCGACTGGAAACGCGGCGGTCACGGCGCCTCGGTGAATATGGATCAGGCCATTGCCGAAAGCTGCGATGTGTACTTCTACGAGCTGGCCTACAAGCTGGGTATTGATCGCCTGCACGACTTTGGCACGCGCTTTGGTTTGGGGGATGTCACTGGCATCGATAACACCAATGAGCGCGGCGGGCTGTTGCCGTCGCGGCAGTGGAAGCGCGACACCCGCGGCAGCCACTGGTACCCCGGCGAAACCATCAACGTGGGCATTGGGCAGGGCTTTATGTTGGCAACGCCGCTGCAGATCGCTGTGGCCACCTCGGTGCTGGCCTCGCGCGGCGAACTGCGTGCACCGCGGCTGTTAGCCGCCGTCGGTGGCGAGCCGGTTGAGGCGCCGCTGCTTGGCAAAATGGAAGATGTCCCCGAGAGTCAGTGGGATGCGATCCAGCATTCCATGGAAGAAGTGATTTACGACGTGCGCGGCACCGGTCGCTCGCTGCGCAAAGGTCTGCAATATCGCATGGCGGGTAAAACCGGTACCGCTCAGGTGATTAGTATCGCCGCCGGGGAAGAGTACGACTCGGAATCCCTGGAAAAGCGCAAGCGTGACCACGCCCTGTTTGTTGCCTACGCCCCGTCGGAAGACCCGCAAATTGCCGTCGCCGTAATTATTGAAAACGGCGAGAGTGGCGGCGGTGTGGCCGGGCCGGTTGCGCGCGCGGTGATGGACGCGTATTTATTGAATTCGCCGGATGTGGCGAGCGGAGAGCAGCAATGAGCCAGTCCGATTTTCTGCGCCAGTTGCCCAGTGGCGCAGGCCCTATGTACAGCCAGCGCACACTGTCCCAGCGCCTGCGTATCGACCCGGTAATGTTGTTTCTGCTGTTGTTGTTAAGCGGTGTGGGTTTAATGGTGCTGTACAGCGCCAGCGATGAAAACGCTGCGGTGGTGTTGCGGCAGGGTCGCTTCCTCTCCGTTGCCTTTGTGGTGATGGTGCTGGTGGCTCAGCTTCACCCGGAACAGTTACAGCGTTGGGCGCCGTTTGCCTTTATTGGCTGTATTTTACTGCTGATCGCGGTGCATTTTATGGGGGTTGGCGCGAAGGGCGCGCAGCGCTGGTTGTCGCTTGGCGGCTTTCGCTTTCAGCCCTCGGAGTTGGCAAAACTGATTATGCCGATGACCGTGGCCTGGTACTTGTCGTCGCATCCACTGCCGCCGAGCTGGCGCTATACCGCGGCGAGTTTGGTGATTATTTTTGTGCCCACCGTGCTGGTTGCCACCCAGCCTGACCTGGGAACCTCCATCCTGATCGCCGCCTCGGGCATGTTCGTGCTGTTTTTGGGGGGCATTAGCTGGACCTTTATCTTCTCCGCCTTTGGCCTGCTGTTGGCCGCCGCGTGGCCGATGTGGGAGTTTGTGCTGCACGACTATCAGCGCCGCCGAATCCTGACGCTGCTAAACCCAGAGAGCGACAAACTGGGCGCGGGTTGGAATATTATTCAGTCCAAAACCGCCATCGGTTCCGGCGGCTTCGAGGGTAAGGGCTGGCTGATGGGCACCCAGTCCCACCTGGACTTCCTGCCGGAGAGTCACACCGACTTCATTATTGCGGTACTCGCCGAAGAATACGGCCTGCGCGGGGTGTTGCTGCTGTTGCTGTTGTACGCCTTGATCATCGGCCGCGGCATCTGGATCTCCACCCAGGCAAAACATTGCTTCGGTCGCTTATTAGGCGGGAGTATTATCCTAACTTTCTTTGTCTACGTATTTGTAAATATGGGCATGGTCTCCGGGCTGCTGCCAGTGGTGGGTGTGCCCCTGCCGCTAGTCAGTCAGGGCGGTACATCATTGGTGACATTGCTGGTGGGTTTTGGCATCTTGATGGGGATTTATGCCGACGAGCGATTGGTGCATCAGTAAACGCGCTATCGGCCGCTGTTCACGGGCCTTCAATAAAAGAGAGAATACACAGTGATTTTACGCAAATTGATTTCTTCGCCGCTGCGCTGCCTTGCTGCCGCCGTGGCTATGTCGACGCCGCTGCTGGCGTCGGCCGATTACAGCCAGCACGACAAGGCCGCTGAATTTGTCGACAAAGTGGTCGAAAAACACAGTTTTGACCGCGACTGGGTGGTCAATATTCTGCAGCAGGCAGAAAAGAAGCAATCCATTATCGACGCCATGGAGCGGCCGGCCGAGTCGGTGATGACCTGGGCGCGCTACCGCAAAATATTTATTCAGGACTCGCGCATTAAACAGGGCGTGAAATTCTGGCAGGAACACGCCGAAACACTCGCGCGGGCGGAAAAAGAATTTGGCGTTCCCGCTGAGATGATCGTCGGCATAATCGGTGTGGAAACCCGCTACGGCCGCAATAAAGGCAGCTACCGCGTGGTGGATGCGTTGGCGACCCTGGGTTTCGACTTCCCCCGCCGCAGCACCTTCTTCCTCGGCCAGCTGGAGCAGTACCTGTTAATGGTACGCGAGCAGGACTTTGATCCGCTTAGCTTCAAAGGCAGCTACGCCGGCGCAATGGGTTATGGTCAGTTTATTCCCAGCAGCTATCGCGCCTACGCCGTCGACTTCGACGACGACGGCCAGGCAGACATAGTGAACAATCCCGTTGATGCCATCGGCAGCGTTGCCAACTACTTTGCCGAGCACGGCTGGCGCAAAGGTGAAACCGTGGTTACGCCAGCGGTATTGAGCGAGCCGGTAGATGAAACCCTGTTTAACGCGGGCCTGAAGCCGGCAAAAACCCTTGCCGAGTTGAAGCTGGGCGGTATCAGCAGCAATCAAGCGCTGGATGAAAGCATGAAGGCCACGGCAATGAAGTTTGACGGTGCCAAGGGCGACGAGTACTGGGTAGGGCTGAAAAACTTCTACGTGATTACGCGCTACAACCACAGCTCTATGTACGCATTGGCCGCGCACCAGCTCAGCCAAAAAGTGGCCGAGGCCTACCGCAGTGAAGTCGCGCAGAAATGACGCGACGCTTACCTTATGGCCTGCTGTTGTTACTGCTGCTGCAGGCCTGTAGCCAGCCGGCAATTCGTCAAAGCGGGCCCGTTGAACCACCGGTAACACCCACCGAGAACGACGGCGCCCCGCTGCACGACGTCGACCCAAATAGCCTCGCCGATGCCACGCCGCGCCCGGAAATCATCCGTATGGCCGGCAACAGCAATCCCTACAAAGTGCTGGGAAAAACCTACCACTTGGTGGACGACCACCGCGGCTTCAAACAGCGCGGCATCGCCTCGTGGTACGGCACCAAGTTTCACGGCAAAGCCACCGCCAATGGCGAGACCTACAGCCTCTACCAAATGTCGGCGGCGCACAAAACACTGCCCATTCCGGTGTATGTGCGGGTGAAAAATTTGGAAAATGGCCGCGCAACAATTGTTCGCGTGAATGATCGCGGGCCATTCCATTCAGACCGCATTATCGACCTCTCCTATGCTGCCGCGGTTAAGCTCGGCTTTGCGCGCAAAGGCACGGCCGCAGTGGAAATTGAGGTGATTGACACGGATAATATCGACGGCGCAGAAAAAGCCGCTGCCGATTACTATTTGCAGGTGGCCGCTTTCTCGCAACTGGACTCCGCCCAGGCCCTGAAAGATGCACTCGGCGCCGGGTTGACCTACCCGGTATCCATCGCGAGCCAGGCATCGTCGGAGCCGGTGATTCACCGTGTGCGCATTGGCCCGCTACCGGACTACGCAACGGCACAGGCGGCGCGCAAAGCGTTGCGCAGTCGCTGGTCTGGTGAACCGCAGTTACTGGTCGACGAGCGTCAATAGGGCGCCGTCGCGATAAATTAGCTAACGAAAACTCATCGAAAAAGGTTTTGTTTTGAAACGCTTAGTGTTGTTGATTGTCTCCGCCCTGGTCTTTGCCAGTCACGCTGTCGCCCAGCAAAGCCTGGTGCCAGCACCACCGGCTATCTCCGCGTCTGGCTACTTGCTAATGGACGCCGACAGTGGAGAGGTATTGATTGAACACAATGCCGATGAGCGCCTGCCGCCCGCCAGCCTTACCAAACTGATGACCAGCTATGTGCTGTCATACGAGCTGGAACAAGGCCAGGTGAGCAACAGCGACCTGGTTACCATCAGCAAAAATGCCTGGGCGCAAAACCCCATCTTCACCGGCTCATCGCTGATGTGGATCGAAGTTGGCAAGCAAGTCACCCTTGGCGATCTGCATAAAGGTGTGGTGATTAGCTCGGGTAACGACGCCAGTGTTGCCGTGGCCGAATACCTCGCCGGCAGCGAAGATGCCTTCGCGGGCATTATGAATCAACACGCACAAATGCTGGGTTTGGAAAACACCCACTTTGCTAACTCCCACGGCTTGCCCCACCCCGAGCACTACACATCGGCGCGCGACCTGGCCATTCTGGCGCGGGCGATCATCGACTTCCCCAATGAGTACGCGCTGTACAGCGAAAAAGAGTTTGTCTACAACAACATCCGCCAGAACAATCGCAACGGCCTGTTGTGGACGGACCCCAGCGTCGACGGCCTAAAAACCGGCCATACCAATGAAGCGGGTTACTGCTTGGTGACCTCCGCCAAGCGCGAAGGTATGCGCCTGATCTCCGTGGTAATGGGCGCCTCCAGTGAGCGGGTTCGTGAGCGCGAAACGCAGAAACTGCTGTCGTACGGCTTCCGTTATTTTGAAACCCACCACCTGTATTCGGCCGGCACTGAGCTGACCAAGGCCAAGGTGTGGAAGGGCGGCAGTGCCGATGTGGCGCTGGGCGTGCAAGACGATGTCTACCTGACCATTCCCCGCGGCAAGGCCGACGACCTGGATGCGCAGTTAATTGTTAACGAGGTGCTTACTGCGCCCATCGCCGCAGACAGTGAATACGGTGAGCTGCAAGTGAGCTTGGATGGCAAGTTGGAAGTGAGCGTACCGCTGGTGGCACTGGAGTCGGTGGAAGAGGGCAGCATCTTCAAACGCCTGTGGGACAGCATCGTGCTGTTCTTCCTGAGCCTGGTGTCGTGAGGGTAAAAGCATGACGCAGCAAGAGCCACCGAAAATTGAATTCCCCTGCGACTATCCCATCAAGGTGATTGCCGACAATCACGAGGAAGCGCGGGGCAAGGTACTGGCGGTGATGGAACAGCACGCCGCGCCACTGGCCGAAGGCTGTGTTACCGAGCGGCTGAGCCGCGAAGGGCGCTTTATGTCGCTCACCGTGACCATTGTGGCCACCGGCAAAGAGCAGCTTGAGCGCATCCACGTAGACCTGAAGGCGACCGGCGTCGTTAAAATGGTAATGTAGTGAGCGAGAAAATCCTCTATCAGCGCCGCTTGGCCGGGCTGCAAGACTACCAGCCAGTGTGGCAGGCCATGCAGGCCTATACCGATCAGCGCGATGCCGACAGTCCCGATGAACTGTGGTTTTTAGAACACCAGGCGGTATTTACTCAGGGGCAGGCTGGCAAGGCCGAACATATTTTAATGCCCGGCGACATTCCCGTGGTGCAAGTGGATCGCGGTGGCCAGGTTACCTACCACGGCCCCGGCCAGTTGGTGGGCTATGTGCTTATTGATCTGCGGCGGCTCGGTATTGGCGTACGCGACCTGGTTACCGCCATTGAGCAAAGCATTGTCGACGCCCTTGCCGAGCTGTCCATTGCCGCTCACCCGCGTGCCGACGCCCCCGGCGTTTATGTGCAAAGCGGCGCTAAAATTGCCCAGCTGGGCCTGCGTGTGCGGCGCGGTTGCAGCTTTCACGGCTTGAGCCTGAATGTCGATATGGACCTGTCGGTGTTTCAGCGCATCAACCCCTGCGGCCATGTCGGTATGGAAGTTACCGACATTCTTCGCCAGGCACCGCAGCAAAACAGAGACATGGCAAGGCTGATGGACAGCCTGTCGCGTCAACTAGCCACGCGCCTGGGCTACAGCAGTAGCCCCGTGCTGGACGACAATCAACTACCCGAGCTGTAAGTCGCAGCCCGGCAGAGGTAATAGCAATGAGCGAGACAAGCCAAGGCCAAAAACGCCCCGCCGCCAAAAAAGTGGTGCAGGGCGAAAAACTGCGCGGCGCCGAAAAAGTCGCCCGTATTCCGGTCAAGGTCATTCCCTCGGTCGAGCTGCCGGTTAAACCGAGCTGGATTCGCGCCAAGCTGCCCGCCAGCCCGGAAATCAGCCGTATTAAGCAAATTCTGCGTAAGCACAAACTCGCTTCGGTATGTGAAGAGGCCGCCTGCCCCAACCTGGGTGAGTGCTTTAGTGGCGGCACCGCCACCTTTATGATCATGGGCGAAATCTGTACCCGTCGCTGCCCCTTCTGCGACGTTGCTCACGGCCGCCCCAATGCCCTGGACGAAAACGAGCCTCGTGAGCTGGCCGAAGCCATTGCCGAAATGCAGCTTAAGTACGTGGTTATCACCTCGGTGGACCGCGACGATCTGCGCGACGGCGGTGCCCAGCACTTTGCCGACTGCATTCGTGAAACCCGTCAGCGCAGCGAAGGTATTCGCATTGAAGTGCTCGTACCCGACTTCCGTGGCCGCATGGATGTGGCGCTGGATATACTCGAGCAAGAAGCGCCCGACGTGTTCAACCACAACCTGGAATCGGTACCCAGCCTCTACAAAAAAATCCGCCCGGGTTCCGACTACCAATGGTCGCTCGACCTGCTCAAAAAATACAAAGAGCGCCGCCCCGACGTGCTTACCAAGTCCGGCCTGATGCTTGGCCTCGGTGAAACCGCCGACGAGCTGATTCAGGTAATGAAAGACATGCGCGCCCACAACATCGACATGATCACCCTCGGGCAGTACCTGCAACCCAGCCGTGACCACCTACCCGTGGACCGCTTTGTTACTCCCGAAGAATTCGACGAATTCGGCCGCATCGCCGAAGAACTAGGCTTTAAAAGCGTTGCCAGCGGCCCGATGGTGCGCTCCTCTTACCACGCCGACAAACAAGTCGATCTTAGTCTGCTGAAGTAACTCAGCCCTCAGCAAGCAAACCGCTCAAGGGGCTGCGCACACCGTGCGCGCCCTGCTTGAGTACGTGGGTATAAATCTCCGTTGTCTTAACATCGCTGTGGCCCAGTTGCTGCTGAACCGTGCGAATATCCGCGCCTGCCTGCAGTAAATGGGTGGCGAAACAGTGGCGCAGAGTGTGCGACGTCACATTCTTACGCAGTTTGGCGCGCAACGCGGCGGCGCGAATATATTTGTTAAGGGCCGATTCGTCGAAATGATGGCGCCGAATCAGTTTTTCATAGGGGTCGATGCTGAGTCTGCTGGCGGGGAAGAGATACTGCCACGCAAGGGTCTTGTTGGCGTTGGGGTACTTTCTTGCCAAGGCATCAGGCATCCATACGCCAGCAAAACGCGTGTCGGCTATATCCGCTATTAAGTAGCGCTCAACAACGATTATCTGTCGGCGTAGCGCGGGTATGAGTTCAGGCGCTAACGTCACCAGACGATGCTTGCCCCCTTTGCCCTGCCATATCTGCAGTTGCAAATTATCGAAGTCGATATCCTTAACGCGTAGGCGCAATAGCTCCATACGGCGAAGGCCAGAAGCGTACAGCATAGACACCATCAGTTTCGGTGTGCCCTCCAGTGTATTGAGCAGGCCGGCGACCTCCTTTCTGGTCAATACCACCGGCAGTTTGCGTTGTGGCTGAGCGCGTCGAAATTGAGCAATACTCCCTAAGGGTTGTTCGAGGTATTGGTTATAGAGAAACGCCAAGGCGTTGAGCGCAATGGCTTGCGTTGCCCCGGAAACGCGACGTTCACAGGCGAGATAATTAAGAAAAGCCTCCACCTCTGCACCACCCAACTCTGCCGGGTGGACCTTGCCATTAAAAATAATGAAAGACTTGATCCAGTAGCTATACGACTTTATCGTACGTAGGCTGTAGCGACGCACTAGCATGTGCTCCCGCAATGACCGAAGGAATGGTGAAGCGCTCATAATGACAATCCCTGTCTTTAGCCTGTATGTATATACAGTATATCCCGTTAAGTCCTTCTTGCCAGTGAAATGGCCCTGTTATTGGTCGCGACCAAACCAGGGTTCAAAATACTCTATAAAAAACAATGCATTAATAAAGGGTAGAAAAAGAGCCCGCGTGATAGATGGCCGCCCGATAATATTTATTATGTGGCCGCAGGCCACATAAACAGGCTGTTATGTGCTCGATGTTAGAGATTTTGTGAATGGAAATTGGTTTAATTGATTCTTTGATAACAGGTGTTATAGCTGGATTTTCTTTACTTTTAGGGTATGGAAAGATCGGTAATGAGAATGAAAGTCCTTATTCACTGAGAGTTCTATTTGAGAAAAAAAAGGCTATTAAGTATGTGTTTTGGCTTCTTTTAACAATTAGTCTAATTCAAATAATCACGCAATTTGTGGATATATAGCGTTTAAAAAACATGCACATAACAAGGCGCAGCAACGGACTGTCAAACCTGTCACTTTTTGTGCTGTTCGCACAAAAATCGCCAGCTTCGCCAGCCGCTGTGCGCGGCGTTATATTTCCAAAGGATAAATATGCGTAATTTCACTATCTCAGTATTTGTGTTTTTAGCTCTTTGTGTAGGTTGCGCAACGATACCAAAGACTGATGATCTTTCGGTTGCTCATAATGCGTGTTATTCCTATATTTACGGGGAAAATGGTTTTGAGCTAAATTACGAAAAGGCCTTTGAATGGTGTACTACTGCTGCAAGTTTGGGTGGTGATAGTGCACAAACACTCTTGGCGGAGCTCTACCTTCAAGGTAATGGTGTGACAAAAAATTTAGAAACGGCAGCAACCTTATATGAAAAAGCAGCACTTCAAGGCCATGTCCACGCTCAAATGATGGTATTCCTGGTTAACAATGTTTATCGCCATGAGCAGAGCAGCCCCGAAGAAAAAGCCACGGGGCTAATTTTCTTAAAAGAAGCAGTTAAGGCCGGCTATCCAAAAGCAGTTGAACTTCAAAAGCAGGTTTATGGCCAAGAAATATAACAAGGTGGTGTTGTTCGCCGCGCAAAAAGCGCGCGGCTGGGACAGCCTACACGCCGCTTCGCTCTGTTTCGGCTGCCCCAAACCACGGCGTTATAAGTCATGAGTAGCACGTCGAAGTTTTATGGATCGCTAGCGGTATTAGGTGCCGCATTGTCTTCACTGGATGTTCGTATCGCACTCGCATACGGCGTCACTGGTCTTCTGGCCCTGGTATTTGTGCAGGTTAGCGCAATGCTAAAAGCAGGCAGTTATACATCATTTATAGCGAGCGCGTTCTCAGAAAAAATTGAAGGCAGTAAGCGTTTTTACGCTGTATCCGGTCTGGCAATGATAGTGGGCGCATTTATCGGCATCTTTATCAGGTTTGCGTGGTTACAAAATGCCTTATAACAAGTTGCAGCACTATGCCCCGCTAGCGCGGGGCCGGACAGCCAAAAGCTGCGCTTTTGTCTGCCCGTGTGCAAGGCGTTAGTACATGAGAGAGATCATATGGATATTGCACTAATATCAGCTTCGTACGAAGGGCTAAAAATAGGAAAGGCCGCTCTACAGTCTCTATTTGACGCAAAGGTAGATTCTGAAGCCAAGGAAAAAATTGATCTCGTACTGCAAAAGCTGGGTGATGCGCAAGATACGTTATTCTCCATGAGAGAGGAATTGTTTAGGCTTCAGGAAGAGAATGAAAGGTTGCGCCGACAGGCCGCGAGCATGGCTCAATGGGATGAGATTAAAAGCAGGTATATTCTCCAGAGCACTGAAGGCGGAGCAATCGTCTATGTCTCTACAGGCGATCCACAGCATTATGCTTGCCCTAGCTGCTTCAATTCTAAAGAACTCCATTTTCTTCAGGATCGGCACGTTATGAGTGGGGAGTTCAAATGCACTGGGTGTGATAGCACATACCCTGTGAAAAAGGAGAGATCGTTTAGTATGCCTTCCACACCAAGGCGCCGCTGATGAAAAAAAGTACTAACAAGATAAGGCAGCGCGACATAAAAACCTCCGCTTCGCTCCTGTTTTTTTTGCGCCTGCTTATGGCGTTATATTTTTAGAGGCGTACATTGAAGTACCTATTTAATCTCATCATCATCCTATCAGTGGCGGCACATGCGGGTGAGCCGCTGCTTGGCGAGGGCGTTCAGCCAAGTAAAGCTCGGGAAATCATATCTATGTTTAATTCTGGCGTACCCCTAATATCTAGTGGGGTCGTAGTAGATACACTTCCTGAAGGTGCGGGGGATCATATCCACTCCATCGACCTTGATGATGGAAAGTACGTCGTGCAAATAGACTCCTTCATATGCAAAAACTCTTGGCACTATGTTAGTTGGTCTTGTGATATCAAGACCATGAAATGTGCGTGGGTTGTAGATCCGGAGTATAAATGCAGGCAAATATAACAAGTCAATCAACCACGCGCCTAACGGCGCCGGACAGCCTACGCTTCGCTTCGGCTGCCGGTTATTGAGGCGTTAAGTGCTAGTGCGAATTCGAGATGCGATTACTTTTATTGTTAATGCTTATTTTCCCGTTGTCTGCCTATACAGAAGTATCGGATAAAATTGCATCCATGCCCGTAATGTGGGTTCAGGCGGCGATCTTTGGTTGTATAGGTTTTTATCTGGCATCAAAAAAGTGGTGGCTTTCTATCGTGGGCTTTGTGTTGTTTTTTGCAATGGCTACGGGCACTTACGATATGCAATCGGATAAATTTATGGAGGTTGCCGTTGTCAAAGAGCAAGGGGAAATTTACTTCGCTATTGGCTATATCACAGCAATTATTGTTGCTGTTTTAACTGCATCGGGTATTTTCTATGGCTATTGGCGTAGGTCTACAAAAGGCACTTAACAAGTCAATCAACTTCGCGCCTTCGGCGCCGGACGCAGCAAAGCTGCGCCGGTTATTGAGGCGTTAGCGGTCAGGAAATGTTATGAGCGACGTGAAGATCGATACTTGGTTGGAGCAGACGCTACCGCTTCATTCGCGGCTTACAGAAAGCGTGGTCGCAATCGTTGAAAACCTTCTGAAGTCTAAGAAGATCGACTACCTAGCTGTTTCCGGTAGAACAAAAACCAAGAACAGTGTAATTGAGAAGGTAGCCCGGAAAGGTTACCGGAATCCTGCTGAGCAGCTGACAGACCTTTCCGGTATCAGAATCATCGTGTTCTTTGAGTCGGCGATTTCGGATGTTTCAGAGCTTATAAATCAGGCCTTTTCAGTAGATCAAGATAACTCATTGAATCAAGATAGCCTTTTGTCAGCTGATCAAATTGGCTATCGCTCCGTCCATTTTGTTTGCGACATCGGGCCTGAACGAGCTTCTCTGCCAGAATTTGAAGAACTTGCTGGTTTGAAATTTGAGTTTCAGGTCCGAACTGTTCTTCAGCATGCCTGGGCAGAGCTTGCCCATGATCGAAAGTACAAGTTCTCAGGCAAGCTGCCTAAGAGGGTTGAGAGACAGCTCTACTTGTATGCCGGGATGTTGGAGATCGCAGACCAGGGCTTTGACGAAGTCTCTAAGAGTATCGATCGCTACATTGAAGACTTGGAGAAGAAGTCTTCTCAGGGTGATTTGAACGTCGAAATTGATTCAATCAGTCTTGAGAGTTTCGTGCACGACTGGGCACACAGGAATGGAATCGAACTAGAAGGAATCAGGGGGTCGGTCGACGATCTTATAAGTGAGTTAAATGCATTCGGTGTTTACAGACTCGAAGATCTAGCGAAAATCATCCCAGAAAAGTACTCGGAGGTTTACAAATCCGTAGGGCACGAAACGAACATTTTTGGAGCCGTACGGGATTGGATGCTCATGCACGACTGGCGTCGATTCGAGCGAGACGTGCCCTACAACTGGGTTATCGAAACGGAAGATAGTGATTTGTTTGAGCATTTTATTGCAGAAGATGAATTGTCCGAGTTTTATGAAACCTTCGCGCTGTGATAAAGCATTTAAGGCTGAGTCGGTGCAGCTGACCGCTAACAAATCGCTGCAGCTGACGTTTGACCCGCCACCTACTTTTGCTGCCGCAAAAGCAGGCGTCGCCTCAAACGCAGCTGAGCTCAGGCGGTAGCCCTCTAAGGAAAATTATATGCAAGCGTTCAGATGGCGTTGCCCATTTTGCGAACACAATGCCACGATTACGGACGAGAACTACGCAACCTCCAGGTTCGAGTTCAATCTTGGCAGCAAATACAAGCACCAAGCAGTTCGGTTGATGGCAATCTCATGCCCAAACCCGGATTGTCGCGAGTACACACTTTCAGCCTCAGTGCATGACCATGTGAACTCAACGCCCAATAGATGGAGCGACTTAGAAGCAAAGCAAACATGGCAACTTATACCCGCGGCCCAGATGCGGGTATTTCCTGAGTATGTCCCGGCTGCAATCGTGGCTGACTATAGAGAGGCATGCCAAGTTCGCGACTTATCCCCCAAGGCGTCGGCAACCTTGTCTCGTAGGTGCCTGCAAGGAATGATCAGAGATTTCTGGGGAGTTACGAAAAAACGACTAGTTGATGAAATCGACGCCATTGAGGAAAAAGTAGATCCGATGACGTGGGCCGCCATTGATGCGGTTAGGAAGATTGGAAACATCGGTGCCCACATGGAAAAGAACATCGATCTCATCATTGATGTCGAGCCTCAAGAGGCGCAGCTTCTGATTGGTTTGATAGAAACGTTGGTAGACGATTGGTACATTGCCAAGCACCTGAGGGAGCAGCGCTTAGTCGGCATAACCAAGCTTGCAGGAGATAAGCAGGCCGCCCGGAACCCGCAAAAGGCAGAAAACGACGGTGCCAGCGAGGGCTAACAAATCGTTGCACCGGACATTTGACCCGCTGCCCATTTTTGCTGCCGCAAAAACAGGCATCGCCTCAAATGCCGGTGAACTCAGGCGTTAAATTCCCCATATTTTACAGTGCATACGATTACCAAAGGAAAATAGATGGCAGGGTTTGAAAACACACCGTTATGGCAAGAAAGTTTGGCTAAGCAATTGTCAAATGAAAATCTAGAAAAGGACCGGGAATTTTTTAGAGTTAATTTTGAGAGTTTTAGAGCTAATGCCGGATTACTAGCTGCCGAAATTTCAAGAGATCTACCAGATTTCACTGTACACGATATAACCCATCTGGATGCTTTATGGGAAATGGCGTCAATTATCTGTGGTAGTGACTACGATCTAAACCCTGCAGAGGCTTTTGTTTTGGGTGGAGCCTTCTTAATTCATGACTTAGGCATGGGTTTGGCTGCATATCCGGAAGGTATCGAAGAGTTAAAGAGATTGGTAGTTTGGGAAGACACCGTATCTTATTTAACGAAGCAAAATCCGTTTGCCTCAAATGAGGCTGTAGAGAAGGAAGCTATAAGTATTGTACTTCGTTCACTGCATGCAAAACATGCTGAAAAATTGGCGCTGATTTCTTGGGGAGGCGATAAAAAGCTTTATCTTATAAACGATCCAGAACTTAGAGAAGCATATGGGCCGATTATAGGTTTAATTGCTCATAGTCATTGGTGGAGTTCAGACGAGTTATTAAAAAAACTTCCTGATTCTTTAGGTGCATTTGAGCGAATGCCAAACGATTGGGTAGTAGATCCAATCAAGCTTGCTTGTATTATGAGAGTTGCAGATGCATCTCACATTGATACTAGACGAGCCCCGCTATTATTAAAAGCATTTCGTCAGCCGAGCGAATATGCTCAACAACATTGGCTATTTCAACAGCGACTCTATCAACCTAGGCTCGAGTCAGAGCGTTTAGTATATACATCGAAGTCATCATTTCGCCCTGATGAATTTAACAGCTGGTGGCTTTGTTTTGACACATTGAAAATGATTGATAAAGAATTAAGAGATGTGGACTCAATACTGGGGGATAGCCAACGACCGAGGCTAAAGGCCAAAGGCGTTGCAGCTATTAATAATATCAATCTCTTGTCTCGTTTAATAGGAACGGACAGCTGGGTGCCTGTTGATACAAGAATCCATGTTGGAAATGTAGCAAAGTTGGTAAAGAACTTAGGTGGAGAGCAGCTATATGGTAAGAATCTTTTAGTTCCCTTACGGGAATTAATACAAAACGCATGTGATGCAGTAAGGGCGAGAAGAACCCTGGAAAATGAAAATTCCGACTGGGGGATGGTTACAGTTAGAGCAGGCTCAGATAAAACAGGAAACTATATTGAAGTAGAAGACAACGGAGTTGGGATGTCTACGGCTGTACTTTCAGGTCCTTTCCTAGACTTTGGCACATCATTTTGGAACTCCAAATTAATGCATGATGAATTTCCAGGTCTTGAAAGTAAAGGCTTTTCTTCTACTGGTAAATATGGAGTCGGCTTCTTCTCGACTTTTATGTGGGGTGAAAGGGTTTCAGTTACAACTAGAAGGTTCGAGGAATCTAGGAAGAGCACTAAGGTTCTAGATTTTGAAAAGGGGCTATCTAGCAGACCCTTACTAAAAGAAGCGCAAGAGGATGAATATATAAAAGACGGAGGAACTCGCATTAGAGTTTATTTCTCTAACTCTGAAAAATATAGGAAACTTTTCTCAACGGATTATCGTGAAAAGCTTGAAATAGACCAAGTAGTCGAAGACCTCTGCCCATGCCTTGATGTAAATATAGCTACGGAAGACTTGGCTTCAGGAAATGCGGGAATAGTAATAAATGCAAATGATTGGAAGTCGCTTGATTCTAATGCGTTTGTTAAACGAGCTTTGGGAAACCGAACCTTTAACAGACTGAGTGACGAAGATAAAAAAACACTTACTGAGCTTTCCAAACACATAAGAAACATTGTGTCTAATGGAGATATTGTGGGAAGAGGTTTTCTCTCTAATATCCCTCGACTCCTTAGTGACAGAGATGTTCGAGTATCGATCGAAGGTGCGGTTACTGTAGGTGGTTTTAGGACTAGTGGCTTATCAAATCTAGTAGGTTTGTTTGTCGGAGATGCCGCTCGTGCGTCCAGGGATATTGGGATTCCTGTGGCAAACGATCAAGAACTAGCAAATTGGGCAAGTGACCAATCTGCTCTACTTATGGAAAACACAAACGCCGAAAATCAGCTAGAGTGTGCGTCATACATAAAAGTTTTGGGTGGTAATATACAGGATTTGGCTGTTGCCCAGCATAGTTCGGGAATCATATCTTTATCTCAGTTCAAAAATATTGTTAAGGAAGGGCTCAAGGAGATTGTGCTTATTCAAGATGCATCACTCAGCAATTTAGAAAGAAAGTTTGGAAAAATATCCTTAAAAAATCATGTTTTTGCTGTAGACGTGAGTCGTCCGGGTATTCTTCAGACTCGTATCGAAGATAGTTGGATAGAGTGGCCCGAGAAGCAATCCGAGAGGTTTGATGCCTATACCCTAAAAGGGGAGCTTGAAGAAACGTTTTCGACTCTGTGGGGAGTGTCATTGGATTCAGTTTTAGCGTCTTCCGACATTTCAACCGATGATAAAAGTTATTGTTACGTAATAGGTGAAGCTGGCGGGATGGAAGTGGAAGATGATCATGTAGATATTTTACGATTACCATGTTCCACGAATGCTGAATCAAAATAACTGCCATGAATTTAACAAGCGCATTAAATACGACGCTCGTGCCTCGCGCGTTTTATGCGAGCGTTAATGCTAGATGCTATGAAATCACTGGTTACTTTAATATTTGGGTTCTTCGTTGCTGGCTTTATCTTGGTTAAGGCCTTTGAGGAAGCTGAGAGTAAAGAGATGCAATGGATAAACTCAGAGGTATCCCTGTTTAAGCAGGCGCGGAATACGAGGTATGTGGATATCAAAGATCCCGAGTACATCGCGATACTTGATAAAGGAGAGGTGATCTTTAGACGGGAAGTGGTTAGCAACATAAAATCTCGCGTGCCTTTCTTCGTACTATTGGCTGCATTAGTCGCTTGCGTCCTCTTGCATTTAAATCGGGGTAAAAAGCATTAACAAGGGTAGGCAAAATCGCCCGCAAAAGGCGCGGGCTGGACTCGCTAACGCTCGCCTTTGCTACCGGCGTTAAAACTCTTATGAAAAAGTGCTGCAATAAATATTTAATACCTAAAATCAAGTACAGGGCCAGTATCATTGACTCCATTGGCCTTACCATACTTCTTAGCTTCTTTTTGGGTATTGCTCTCCTTATTGCTTGGCTTGGTGCTGCGTCCCTAGTTTCATCGGTGGAAGACGGCTCCATTGCAGAGAGGGGGATTTTAGGCCAGCGTACGGTTCCAGGAGGCTTAATCGTTTTTGCTGTCTTGTATTACTTTCTCCCTAAATTTATAAACGCTTGCAGTTATCTGGTTAACTACGAACTCAACATCAGCTCAGTGTGTAAGTCCTGCGGAAAACAGCATGAACTGGCAAATTATCCAAAATCAGATGACCCGTTTTAACAAGGCCGTCAAATGCGTTCCGGCCACAAAAAAACGTGGCCTCCACCGGACTGCCTACGCGTTGCTTCGGCAGCCGTTTACGGCGGCGTTAAAACTACAAGCAAGGAGCACCATTGGAGATCATCAAGAAAATTCTAATGTTCGATGTATTCCCGTTCTTATGTCGGTTGATTGCATCAGGCTTATTGTTATTGGCAATATTGGCCATTGGTTTCCCGCCAAAGAATGAACTAAATCCTTCGGCAGTGACGCTGCTTGTCTTTGCGGCCTTCTTTTTTCTTCTTCCCATTGCAAAGAAAATGAGTATCGGAAAGTTGCTTACTTACGAAAAGGAAGTCGAAAAAGTCAAAGCAGATGTAAGTGAATTCAAAACAGAAACACGGGAATTTCTTGGGGTCTACAGCAATATGATTACTGCTATTTCTAATACAGTAAATCAAACAGTGAATGTTAATTTGCCCGGCCAGGCTGAAGCAGAAAAAGCCAAGGAAGATTTAGAATCAACAATAGAAACGCCAAAAGAGTCATCCACTATCGAGGATGAGGTATATTCCTTTATTAATCAATCTGGAGGCGACTTTAATTTTGCACTAGCTCGCCTGCGGATGGAACTCGAAAAATCATTGCGAGATGCTCTGGGTAAACGAACTTTGACAGCTGATCCACATGCAATGAAAGATAAGTTTATGTCTGCTAGGCAGCTCTTTAGACAATTTTCCATCGAGTATCCAAAGTATAAAAATATGCACAGTTCTTTCGACTATATTTTAAAAGTTTGCAACGCAGCTATTCATGGGCAACAGGTCTCTGAGAATTATGCTCACGAAGCAATATACATGGGTATAAAAATGCTTGAGGAAATTAAAGGTGTATCAGAGTAAGGTTTTAACAAGGGTAAGCACTTGACCCAAAAAAGCTACGCTTTTCCGGTCAAGTGTTACGAGCGTTATGTTTCAAGAGATATCGGATGAATAAATACGAAAAGCTGATTTTGCTGCTGGTAACTCTTGTATTGTTGGGGCGGTTTGGTGGCCTAGCAAGAGATGTCTATATTGCCCAGACATACGGGGCAACGGCTCTACCTCCAAACGTAGAACAATATTGGAGTTTGGCATCAATCGTAATTGGCGGTTTGGTAAATATTGGAGCAGGATTTTGGTTATACATAGAAGCCAAATCTATCTCCCTCAAGGGCTGGGTTGGGGGCTTCTGGGACTTTTTTTCGGGGTTTTGGGCTTGGTCATTTTTTATCTAGTTCAATTATTTGTAGCGCGGCGTGCAAATGAAACATAACAAGTACGCGCAGTTGGCCGCTGAAAAGCGCGGCGGGACAGCCAAAGCTCCGCACCTTTTTGTGCAATCGCTCCGCTCATCTTTGCACAAAAACGCGCTCCACTTTGCCTGCCTCTGGCGTGGGCGTTATGCCTCACGAGGACATCATGGATAAATACATCGTTACGAGAGCAGAGATAGAAGAATATGATGGAATTGAGAAAACTCATTTCCTGAATACGAACGCTCAACGAATCAATAAATCATTAGGTGATTTGACTGGACTAAAAAACATAGGCTTTCACATCATCGAGATAGAGCCAGGTAAAGAGTCAACTGAGTTTCATAAACATTATCACGAAGAAGAATGTGTCTTCATTTTAGAGGGCGAAGCACAATCGACAATTGGCGATCAGGTTGTACCAGTAAAAGCCGGAGACTTTATTGGCTATCGAGCAGGCGGGGAGGCGCACAAACTGTATAACAACGGTAATTCCACACTTCGTTGTATTGTTGTCGGTCAAAGGCTACCTCACGATGTCGCCGATTATCCAAATCAGAAAAAGCGCATCTTTAGGCATGAAGGCTTGAAATGGAATCTTGTAGACATCGAAAATATTAGTGAGCCAAATGCAGGTAAAAAGGCATAACAAGTTGCTGCTACGGACAGCCTTTCCGCCGTTCGGTTTGCGCATGGCTAACGCCATTGTCGCACAAACCGCCCAGCTCCAAGCCTGCCGCAGAGCAAGGCGTTATGCAATCAGTTAAATTGAACATCAAGTTAGTCGCCGGCGTACTGGCTGTTTGCCTGGTTTTTGGCGCGCTTACATATTTTCAATTTGAGTCCGGCACTGGCCGAAAAAGATATATTGAGGGCGAGGTAGTTTCTTACACTAGGCACTCTTCAGGTAAGTCTGCTGCTGATCCTGCATTCTATGTTCGTTTGCCCAGTGGAGTTCATGTTTTCGTCAGAGATTGGGGGCAGTTACCAAATACATACCGAGGTCGGGTAGTTTTGTCGGTGCAAGAGGGTACGGTAAGTGGTAGAAACATCTACAGTATCGATGCAGATCGCACTAAAGAACTGCATAACAAGTAAAGGCAGCGCGACGGCTGTGCCGCCGCTGCTTTAGGCGTTATGTGTTCTGACGGATAGCCATGAAGGGAAAAATAGCTTTTGGCGTAATCTCAATCACGGGTCTTGTCACGCTGCTGATATTGTTCACAGTTTCCTCTGAGGTTTGGGATGGTGCTTGCGGCCATAAAGAGGAATTTGGCCTTTTTCCATTTTACAGGGCGGGCAGCGATGCCATTCCGGTTTCAGAGTGTGCGTCTGGGGTTTTGTTTCCTGGCGTGCTTCTAACTCTTGCAGCCACTGCAGGCGTGTTTGTTGGGTTGTATTTATGTTGGCGCAAGTTGGTAAAAAAGAGCTAGCAGCATGAAAATGACAAAAACACATAACAAGGTGCAGCATTATGCCCCGCTATCGCGGGGCCGGACAGCCAAAAGCTGCGCTTTTGTCTGCCCGTGTGCACGGCGTTAAACATCATTAAGGGAATTCATCACTACAGTACAGTCGGTGCAATGTATCTCTCAGGCACACATTGTGAGATCGCTAGTCTGCACGAATAGAAAGCCTATAGTGGCTGCCAGCGGCGGTATTGGCGTCGGCTTTCTATCTCGTGTTGCTCTCCTAATCGCTGGCCTAATTATCGCCAGAATACAGGAATGCAGCCATTTGAATCTAAAGTCTATTTAGTAGTCTTTGGTATGTATTTCGTTGCCTGCATACTGCAGGCGGCAAGAATGGCCTGGGAAGTTCATCGCAAGAAAGTTGACGCTCTTTTATATATCACACTTGGAGGGTGAGTGAGGAAAGCAAGAAGGAGCTTTAGCGAAAATGCTTAACAGATCAGAGCAGGACTGCCCACGCCATGGTTTGCGCCTCCATTTCGGAGCCTCGCACCAACTGAAAGGATTGAGTGTTTATGAATGAGTTATTCGAAAATATTTCTCCTGTTGTCTTTGTAGCGTTCTTCGCATTTGTTATGTACTCAATGTTTTCGAAGAAAGGAAAAGGAATAGTGATGGGAGGAAGCATTGTTGATACGGTAAATGATGAGATCGTTCAGTCTTCAGGCATGCTGACCACTAAGATTCGCGCCCACGTTATTCAATCAAAATCGGGAGAAAGGCATCTCGGATTAGAGATTTCTGAGAACGTTAAGCTCGGCGCTAGTATGAAGTCGGTAAAGCTTTCAAAGCAGGAGGCCGAGAGGTTAATCGGGATGCTCAATGAAGTTGTGTCCAAAACTTAACATGCCAAGGCAGCAAGCGCCGGGGGAAGTTTTCTATGGACAACGCGCGGCGCGGACGCATTAGTAGTGGCGTCTACTTTTTGAAGGGGTCTCCCTACGCAGTTCCGCCTTCCCAGTTGTGAGCGTGATGGCTACACCGATAGAGAATTATTATGAAACTAGGTGTTTTACTTTTTGAAGGATTCGAGCTATTGGATGTCTTTGGCCCACTAGAAATGTTTGGGCAAATCGATGATTTAGACATTTATATGGTTGCTGAAAAAGCCGGCGCAATAACTTCAGCTCAAGGCCCAGCCGTGATGGCCCAAGAAGAAATTTCAATAAAGTCAGATTATGACATTATCCTGGTTCCCGGTGGCATAGGAACTCGGAAAGAGGTGGAAAATACCGGGGTTATTAATTGGATTTCAGGCCAAGCTTCAAGGGCAAAGTATGTTGCCTCTGTATGCACGGGTAGTGCTTTACTCGCAAAAGCCGGAGTACTTGACGGCAAAAATGCGACCACCAATAAACTCGCATTTTCATGGGTGTGTTCTCAGGGGTTGAATACCAACTGGATTGGCAAAGCTCGCTGGGTTCAGGATGGGAATATCTTTTCTTCGGCAGGCGTGTCAGCTGGAATTGATATGTCCTTAGCGTTAATTGACGAGATATGGGGTAAACGTAAGGCCGAATCAATTGCGGATTGGACAGAATATCAATGGAACTCAGATCCAAACGATGATGTTTTTGCAGAGAAACAGGGCTTGTAACGTAGGGCAAAAAGGTCAATGTTGGTGGGCTGCCTGCATACCGCTTAGATTTGTTACGGCAGCCCCACATTGAGTCGTTATATTTCAGGGAAGGCTATGAGCAAGGAAAATGGAGACTACCGCATAAGCGATGACCGAAGTGATGTGCAACTTGATAAGGTTGAAGCACTTTTAAGATCATCATATTGGGCTAAAGAAAGGCCGCTAGAGACCATGATGGTCTCAATAGAGAATAGCATTTGCTTCTCGTTGCTTCACAAAGGTGAACAGGTCGGCTTTGCGCGAGTCGTCACTGATTTCGCTTCTGTCGCCTATATCGCTGATTTAATAATTCATCCGGATCATCGAGGTAGGGGGCTTGGGAAATGGATGTTTGGCAAGATCAGCAACGATCCGCGCTGGCGTGCTAAGTTTCAATTTCTTGCAACCGATGATGCTCATGGGCTGTATCAGCAGTTTGGGTTTTCTGGCAGTAGCAAGTTAATGAGCACAAAAATATAACAGGCGTTAGCCGTTGCCGCTGTGGTTTCTGCGGGTTGAAGGCCCGCAGTTTGCTGGCGCAAGTAGATTCGCATAACATCATCGGCATCGATTTGGGCGCTTGCTCGTTCTACACACTCTATACAGACCTTGGTCTGCTAATGTCATGAAAAGAACTCATCGCCGCGTTGGTGCGCCATGCCGCTGACCAGACGCCGTATTCTCGGTCTTGTGCCTGCCGTTGCGGGCGTATCTCTGCTGAACGCATGTGGTGGTGATGCCGGGCACGGCGGATCGTTTATGGTGGATGATGAAACGCTGTTGCCGCCGCTGGGGGCGGGCGATGCGGCGTCGGTATTTCCCTCGTCGGTGGCGAGCGGTGATCCTACACCCTCGGGCGTTATTCTCTGGACGCGCCTTGAGCAATCGGCAATCGTGCCTGATCAGGATGTGCTTTGGGAAGTGGCCGAGGATGAACGCTTCTTGCGTCGGGTGGCGGCCGGGCGCGTTCCGGTGTCGGTATTATCACCGGAGAGTGATAACGCTCTGAGGTTGGACGTAGATGGGTTATTGCCCGCCAACCGATTCCTTTATTACCGCTTCGCCCACGCTGGCGTGTCCAGTCGCGCGGGGCGGCTGCGAACATTACCCGAATCGGACGATGAGGTTGCGAGCCTTCGTTTGCTTGTGGCGTCTTGTCAGGACTATACCCTCGCGTATTTCCATGCCTTTGGCGAAATGGCGCAGCGAGAGGCTGATTATGTCCTTCACATGGGCGATTTTATTTACGAAAGCGCCATCGTGCCGCTACGGCCCATAAACCTGCCCTCGGGTGGGCAATATGCGAGCTCGCGGGAAGACTTGCTGACGATCTATCGCACGCATCGTAGCGACGCGAACCTGCAAGCGCTGCTGGAAGCGCACACGCTGATCTGCACTTTTGATGACCACGAGTTTGCCAATGATCTGTACTTCGACGGCGAGCGCCCGCGCGGTCCCGATCATCCGCTGGACGGTGATCCGGAGGCGATGACCCAGTATGTGCGAGAGGCGTTAGATGTCTGGTACCACTATTTGCCGGTGCGAGTGCAGTACGCGCCCGAGGCGGCTTTTCCCAATGTCATGACTGCGCAGCGGAGCTTTCGTTTTGGGCGCCTGGTTGAACTTGCAATGACCGAGCTGCGAATGCACCGCTCACCGCACCCCTGTGGAGAGGGGAATTTCGGAGAGCGCCAGCTGGTTGTCGAAAGTAATTGCGAGGCCCGGCACGACGAGGGGCGCACCTTGCTGGGCGACGAGCAGAAGCAGTGGCTATTGCAAACGCTGACCACTAGCAGTGCGCGTTGGCGGGTATTAGGGCTACCGATTCCGTTTTCACCCATTTCTATCGCGCAGTTGCCACCCACGGTGTACGAGGTTGATCACTGGGACGGATATACCGCTGAGCGAGCAGAGCTGTTGCACGCGCTGCGCGACACCGAAAATTTGGTGGTGCTGGCTGCCGACTTGCATGCATTTGCGGCGGCGACATTGCGTGACGGCTACCCGGGTGGCCCCGCTGTAGGTGCGGAATTCACCACAAGCGCGGCGGCCGCGACGCCGATCGCGACCATTAACCCACCAGCCAATGTATTCCTGCAAAGCCCCTTTATATTGGCAAATAACCCGCATTTTTCATTTTGGGATGGCACTCGTAATGGCTGGCTTGAAGTCGAGTTTAGCGACCAGGCCTGCACCGTTGCCGTACGTGCGATGCAAGCGCAGATTCCGATACCCAACCCCTCAATCGAAACGGCGCGCTTCACCGTAACAGATGGTGTTCCCGGCCTGGCTTAACGTTGGGCAGTGCGCTTTCCGAGAGACTGGGTGCGAGCAGTGCGCGCGGATACATTCACAGGGCCGCACCAACTGTTAAGTCGCGTTGTTGCGTGGTGCGCAACATGCTGTGGTCTGTGTATGATTAAATCATTCCGTCACAAAGGGCTGAAGCGGTTTTACTTGACTGGCAACACGTCTGGAATACTCTGGAATACAAAGAGATCACGCCAAGAAGCTGCGTATGCAGCTGGCTGCTCTGGATACGGCCACTTCGGTAGAGGATATGGATATCCCCGGTTTTCGGCTTCACCCGTTGAAGGGGCAAGACAAAGGGCGATGGTCGATTCGGGTTAACGGAAATTGGCGCATTACCTTCGAGTTTACAGACGGCAGTGCCTACATTCTTGATTATGAGGATTATCACTGATAACTATGCATAGCCCGCCGCATCCCGGTGAATTCATTAGGGAGGTGTATCTGGAGCCCTTCGGCATTAGTTCCCGTCAGCTTGCGTCTAGTCTAGGGGTCTCGCCCTCCACGTTGTCTCGACTGCTGAAAGGGGATAGTGGAATTAGCCCTGAAATGTCTTTGCGGCTGTCCAAGGTGCTGGGGCGTACTCCCGAGAGCTGGCTGGCAATGCAAGATATGTATGACCTATGGGTGGCTCGCAGCACGGTCAATCTGGATGGCATTCGCCCTCTGGATTTCGAAGCAGCTTAACGCGCGGTGTTTTCCGAGGTTGAGGATCAGGCCCCTGCGCTTGGCGCTATGGGATGCCGAAAAGTGAGGCATTAGCGATGTTATGAAAAAGCACTATTTGCCAACGCCGACAGGCCACACGTTCACGAGACGTGAGTTAATTTTAATCGGTATTGGGGCGTCGCTGCTGCCTTCCGGTTTGGCAGCTGCTGATACCCGTCGGCGGTTGCTGCAAGCGACGCCGAGGCAGACGGCGGGGCCCTTTTACCCTAATTGGAGCCAGGCGGATCGCGATGCCGATTTAACCAGGGTTACCGGTCGGGGTGAGAGCGCCAGCGGCGAGCTTATTCAGGTGTCAGGCCGGGTGCTGACCCCTGATAACAAACCTGTTGAGGGCGTATTCGTCGAGGTTTGGCAGGCCAATGCTCAGGGGCGTTACGCTCACGAGGCCGATAGTAACCCTGCCCCTTTTGATCAGAATTTTCAGGGCTGGGGGCAAATGACCACCGATGCCAATGGCGCTTACCAGTTCACAACCATCATGCCCGGGCCGTATCCCGTTAGCCGCAGTTGGTCGCGGCCGCCTCATATTCATTTTAAGCTGCAGAAACCGGGGTTTAGTACGCTGACAACGCAGATGTATTTCGCGGGCCATCCCCTGAACGATGTGGATGCGCTGCTATTGCAGCATGGTGCTGAAGAGCGAGATCAACTTATAGTCGCGTTTGATGACCGCGGTGTGTCCAATGGTAGTCGGCCGGTTCGGTCGGGCGTTTTCAATATTGTGCTCGAAGCGTAGGTATAGAAGCTTGGAACTGGACATGTGGCCTTTTCCTGGGGCGCCGTGCCGTTAGTAAGTGCCTACATTTGAATACATCCTTTCTTATTCACCCTGTCGGGGCCATTGAGTAACCCCGCTTACACACCAAGCGGGCTATCGGCGTTCGCTATAAAACATTGAGATGAATCTGGCGCCGCTAAGTGTATTGATTAGTCTCTCCCAGCGGGTTATTTTGGCGCTTTTTAAGGAAGCGATAGTCATGCATGGAATCTGGCGCTCAAGCCTGTTGTCGGTAGTTTTGGTTTCTCCCCTGGCCTGGGCAGAATCGCCCCTTCAGTCTGCGCCCTCGAATGAGCGGGTGGTGCGCGGAGTGTTCAGCGCCGCCGTGACCGATGGCGGGGATGATCTGGCCAAGGTGCAGTTCAAAAATGCCGACAGCGAAAAAATTAAAGCGGGCGGCCTGTTGATGGTCGGCGCTGGCGTACTGGTGGCACCAAGCGACAGTCCTTTTTCTTACCAGCTAACGCTGAATTATCACTTTGACTCGATTACAGCAAAGAATGGCGATGCCAGTTTTGCCCGCATGCCTATTGAGGCGCTGGTATTTTACAACAGCGGTAAACACCGCTTTGGCGCGGGGCTGACGCATCACCTTTCACCAGAGGTGGAGTTTGACTTTGACGATGCCCCGCGTGAGACCGTCGAGTTTGACGATGCCACCGGCGCGGTTATTGAATATAACTATGCGGTGTCGCCGAGTATTTGGCTTGGGCTGCGTTACACCACTATTGATTACAGCCCCAGCGACTTTGATGGCGAGGACGTCGACGGCGACCATGTTGGCGTAACCTTGCATATTCCCTTTCACTTCTAGCGCTTAGCGTGGGCCAGTGCGCGGCCATTGGCGGCACTGGCACCAATTAGGATGTTGAGCGACGTGCCATAGGAGGGCGACGATGATCACGGTTATTAACAGTATTCGGCTGCCTGAGCCGATCAGCGTGGCCGAAGCGCGCGCCTTATTTTTGCAAACGGCCCCCCATTACCAGCAGCTGCCAGGGCTGATTCGCAAGGTGTATACCCTGTCGGAAGACGGCGCCACCGTTGGCGGAGTGTATTTGTGGCGCAGTCGTGAAGCGGCGGATGCCCTCTATACCCCGCAATGGAAAGCGCGGGTGGCTGAGCATTACGGCGCGTCGCCAACACTGGTTTATCTGGAAAGCCCTGTGGTAGTGGACAACGTTAGCGGTGAGGTCATCAGCGACTAACGCGTTGTACATCCGCTGCGCCTGTTCCTTTGAGGGCTGGTAGTTTGCGTGGTATATAGTGCCCCTGCTTTGATTAAGGACGGGACATATGCGTATAGCTTCTTGGAACGTGAACGGTATTCGCGCGGTAATGAAGAAAGAGTTTCTGGAGTCGGTGGCGACGCTGGATGCCGATGTTTTATGCCTGCAGGAAACCAAGGCGCAGGACGACCAAGTGGCCGCGGCGTTGGAAACCCTTGAGGGTTACCACATTTACAGCAACTCGGCGGAGCGCAAGGGCTATTCGGGCGTGGCCATTCTGAGCCGCAAAGCGCCGCTGCGAGTGTTTGCGGATATTGGCATTGATGAGCACGACAAGGAAGGGCGCGTGCTCACTGCTGAGTTTGACGACTTTTACCTGCTTACCGTTTACACCCCCAACTCCGGCAGCGAGCTGGTGCGCTTGCCATATCGCGAGCGCTGGGATCGTGATTTTCTGGCCTATGTGAACAAGCTCGGTGAAGACAAGCCGGTACTCATGTGTGGCGACTTTAACGTTGCCCACACTGAAATGGATATCGCGCGCCCCAAGCCCAACTACAATAAAAGCGCGGGTTACACCCAAAAGGAGATCGACGGTCTGGACCATATTCTGGCGGCCGATTTTGTTGATACCTATCGCGCCCTGCATCCGGAAACGGTGAAATACAGCTGGTGGAGCTACCGTGCCGGTGCCCGTGGTAAAAATATCGGCTGGCGGATCGACTACTTCCTCGGCAATCGCGACTTTGTCGAGCAGCGAGTGACGGCGGCGGAGATCTGGAATGATATTCACGGCTCCGATCACTGCCCGGTCAGTGTGGATTTGAGCTAGGCGAGGCAAAACAGGGCCAGTGATGATACGGGGGCGACAGGGCAATGGCATCTGAAGCGGAAAAAGGCCGTGTGGAAGTCAGCATTTTCTGCCGCTTTGCCGAGGCCGCAGGCCTGGATTACCGCGACGTTGAAAAACAATTGCCGGAGGGCGGCAAGCCGGATATCCGCTGTCGGCTCAATGGGCAAGTCACCTATTTTGAATTGACCGAGGCCTGCTCGGAAGATCTGGCCAAGGCGATCGCCGGGGCAGGGCGCGTTGACAGCGAGGCCCTCGCCCGCCTTACCGACTACACCTCTGCGACCTACCTGAAGAAAGTTGCCAAGCGCTACCAGGTGAGCGAACCCGTTGAGCTACTGATCTACAACATTGGCCGCACGCTGCTGCCCGATAAGGTGATTATCGACAATCTGCGCAAGCTCGCGCAGCGTGATAAAGGCCAGTTTCGCCGTGTGTGGTATTTCGGCGACAGTGTTGTTCAGCTCTAGCGTGGTGATGTGCAGGGGGAGTTGTCATGGAAAAGGCCGGGGCGGCTTGGCGTTGAGGCGACGTAGATGATCTATCCGCTGTCGGGAATATTGCTCGGGCCGGTCTTATTGGCTCAGGGGCGCTATGTGCGCCGTACTACGCCGCGTCTGCCCGAGGCCGCGGGGCAGCGCTCGGGGCAAATGGGTGACAGCGGGCAAGCACTGCGCTTGTTGTTGGTGGGCGACTCCGCGGCGGCGGGGGTTGGCGTTGCCCGTCAGGAAGAGGCCTTGCTGGGCCAGTTGGTCGCCGGGCTTGCGCCGTTGCGGCCGCTACATTGGCGCCTGCTGGCGCGCTCCGGCGATACTTCCGCACAGTTATTGGCACGTTTAGCCAGCGAGAGCGCTGACGCCGCCGACGCTGTGGTGGTATCTATTGGGGTGAATGACGTACTTGCCGCCACTGGGCGGGGTCGTTGGTGCAACAACATTAGCGAGATTATCCGCCTGCTGCGCGAACGCTTTGCCGCCAAGCATATTTATTTTTCCGCGCTGCCACCCATGCACGCCTTTCCTGCATTGCCGCAACCTCTGCGTTGGTGGTTGGGCCTGCGCGCCCGGCAATTAAATACCGAGCTGAGACAGCTTGTTGAGCCGCTGGCAGACTGCAGCTACGTTCAGGTGCCTTACACCTTGCACCCAGCGGCTATCGCCGAAGACGGTTTTCACCCGGGTGCGGCGGCCTATCGGGAGTGGGCGCGCCACCTCATTAACGACGTGGGCCTGGGCTGCTGTGACTAAACTGCGCCGTTGCGGCTGTAGCGGACAGAGAAGCTCTTTATTACTCGAAGACTGATCCATATGGGTCTACGCTGGGTACTGTGAGGTGCGGGCTTGCGGCAACCGGCCGCTTAATTGCCAACCAGGCGCCTCCGTGGGGACCTGAGTGGACGACAGCATCATTATTCACGACCGTTTTTCCTGCAATGCCTGTGCGGACCAAGGCGACCTCGGCTTTGATTTTTCCATGGCGTTTCAGCCGATTGTCGATTGCCAAAATCGCCGTTTATTTGGTTATGAAGCGCTGGTGCGAGGCTTACATGGGGAGCCAGCCGGGGCGGTGATGGCGGAGGTCAGCGACGACAATCTATATCTGTTTGATCAGCTGTGCCGGGTGAAGGCCATTGCGCTGGCGGCGGAGCTGGAGCTCACGTCCATCCTCAGCATTAATTTTTCTTCCCAATGCGGTATACAAGCCCGAGCGCTGCATTCGCACCACGCTGAGTGCGGCGAAGGCGCATAACTTCCCCCTTGAGCGAATTATGTTTGAGTTCACGGAATCTGAGCAGGTGCGCGACAGTGGCGTGGTTAAAGAGATTGTGGAGTACTACAAGCGCTCTGGCTTTTTAACGGCAGTTGATGACTTTGGTGCGGGCTATGCCGGTTTGGGGCTGCTGGCAGACTTTCAAACCAATCTGGTCAAATTCGATATGGCGCTGATTCGCAATATTGAGCGGGACTATCCGCGCCAGCGCATTGTTGTGAACTGTCTTAAGCTCTTTGAGGAGCTGGGTATTACCGCCCTGGCAGAAGGCGTGGAAACGCTTGAAGAGATGCGCTGGCTTACGCAGGCGGGCGTGCGCTTAATGCAGGGCTACCTGTTTGCCAAACCCGGTTTTGAGTCACTGCCGCGCGTAGATATGCAGCTGCTGGACGCGTGACGCCGCGCATTTTCCTGCCCCCGGCTATTGTCGCCGCTTCCCGTCAGCCTTTCACGGCGACGAAATTGCGGCTTACGCTCCCCGTTTTCCGCCGCTCTACTATGCTGAAATCAGTCTTTGCATTTGACACTGCACGTTAAGTCTATAAAGTGACATAGCGGTTTGCGCGGCTAGGCGGTTGCGTCAGCCGGAGCGTGGAGGAGGACACCCGTGAATAATAAGATAATGTTAGTCGTTTTTACCCTACTGCTTGCCGCGTGCGGCGGCGGTAGTTCAAGTAGCAGTAACTCGGGTGGCAACCCAGATCCCGGCAATGGCGGTAACCCCGGTGGCCCCGGAACGGTCGATGACCGCGTAAGCCTGCAAGTGCTGTCGAACCGACCTGACCTAGTCTCTGCTGGCGATGTGTTGGTAGAGGTGGTTGCGGAAGATGCTGCCGCCGTCGACGAGCTGGTACTGCTGCGTAACAACACCGATGTGACTCAGCTGCTGCAAGCTGACCCGGATAATCCGCTGCGCTTGTTGGCCCTGGTTGATGGCCTGAGCGTCGGCGAGAACACCCTAAGCACGAATATTGGCAACAGCCTGACGGTGGTAAACCATCCCTCTGGCGGCCCTGTGTTTACCGGCCCGCATATCCAGCCCTGGAAGTGTCAGGACGGCGCCGTGGACGAAAACTGTAACCAGCCTGTTGAGTACCGCTGGTTGTACAAGTCCAGTAACTCCCTGCAGGGCGGCTTGCAGCCTTATGACCTGGACAATCCGCCCGATGATGTGGCGATGACCACCACGGATAACGGTGAAACGGTGCCGTTTATTGTGCGCCAGGAAATTGGTTATCAGGCCCGCGATCAATACACGATATTTACGCTGCAAAAAGTCGGTGAAGACTGGACGCCAATGCAGCCGCAGTCGCAGTGGAACCGCCGCCTGTTGGTGACCCACGGCGGTAACTGTCGCGGCGACCACGACACCAGCTCAGCGCGCACAGACGATTACGCTGGCACCATTCCCGGCAACCCGCTGATCGAGCAGTCTTATATTACTGCGCTGGGGCTGGGTTGGTCGGTGCTGTCCACTGCTCAGCTGAACCTGGGCCACAACTGTAACTTGAGCTATCAGGCCGAGTCGCTGCTGATGGCAAAAGAGCGTTTTATTGAGCAGTACGGCGAGCTGCGCTACACCGTTGGCACAGGCTGTTCAGGCGGGGCGATTACCCAAAACATGATCGCCAATGCCTACCCCGGCCTGTATCAGGGCTTGCTGACCACCTGTACCTACCCGGATGTGATGAGCACCGCGACCCAGTTTGCGGACTACCACATTTTGTTGAAGTACTTCGACTTTAACGTCGATACCACCGAGCCCAGTACGCCGGAAGACCTGATCGCTCATGTGGAAAACATCGTCGGCGCGCAAGTTGCCCGCGATGGCACGCCGTTTACGGTGCTGCAGCAGAACGCCATTTACGGCCACCTTAATGGCATAGTGAATGCCTCGCTGGCCGACTCGGCGTTGTTCGCCGAAGCGGTCGACCCTGCGTCTAACTGCGGGGGAGTGAGTGCGGAAGAGCGCTTTGACCAGGACACAAACCCCGGCGGCGTGCGCTGCGATGTACTGACCTTTATGCAAAATATGATCGGTGAGCGCGAGCGCTTCCCCGCCGAGGACCCCCGCGACCGCTGGAGCCAGATTGAAAAAGACCTGGGCTATGCGTTCTCGGGTTTTCCGCTGGGCAATGAAGGGGTGCAGTACGGCCTAACGGCCCTGCAACAGGGTATTATTTCGCCGGCGCAATTCCTGGCGCTCAACACCAATATTGGCGGTGTTGACCCCAGCCTGAATGTGACCCAGGAGCGTTTAAAGCCGGACTACCCGGCGCTGCCCAATGCTTACCGCACCGGCATTATGAACACCATTGTGAATATGGATACGGTGCCCATCATTAACATGACCGGCCCAGATCCCGGTGCCGCTCACGACAGCGTGCACGGTTACTGGGTGCGCTGGCGCCTGGAGCGGGAGTTTGGCCACCGCGACAACTTTGTGCACTGGGGCGGCCTGACACCGCTGGTTGGCGACCTGAATTATATGAATCAGTCGCTGGTCGCGATGGCCTCCTGGCTGGACGCCATTGAAGCCGACACCAGCGATACGCCACTGGCACAAAAAATTATCGCCAATAAGCCCGACGATGTGCAGGACCAGTGCAATGGCATTCCCGGTGAGATGTGCCCGGAAGAGTTGATGCTGGTGTTCGGCACGCCGCGCACGGTGGCCGGCGCCGATAAATATGGCGACCAGGTGCAGTGTGAAC